>VYME01000083.1_pt1 | contig 48736 bp, 45 predicted proteins | sample 5115281 | NCBI WGS metagenome assembly VYME01 (sample SAMN12291780, study PRJNA351875) | freshwater metagenome | isolation source: freshwater lake | place: USA: Michigan, Wintergreen Lake | collected 2013-08-08
ACGCGATAGCCGGTCTGCACCTGCTTGGAGGCGACGGACAAGGCCGACTGCGTGGTGCGCAGCGAAGCGAGGGCGACGAGGGCGCCGACGTTCGTGTTGATCGAATTCGACATGCGGATACTCCGTATGGATGAAAGGCGGCGCACTTCTGTGCAGCCGGGAGATCACTATATTGCAGCTAAAATTACCGTTGATTTATAGCGCTGACAAGATAATTTTATAGCGATTTTAGAGTGTTAATAAACTCTTTAAGATTCAAAACGGAAGCAATTCGGGCGGTCCGCCCTTGTCTTGGGCGAATTTGGCGGCCGCAAAGCGCGGGTTGACGGAAATAGGGGGCCCGGGTAGGAGAGGCGCCCGAACGCCGCTGGGGTTCGACGCCGGGGCATATCCGGCGACAGGCGGGCGTGGCGAAACTGGTAGACGCGCAAGATTTAGGTTCTTGTGACGAAAGTCGTGGGGGTTCAAGTCCCTCCGCCCGCACCAGCGTCGCCCGCGCGATCGAGCCCCCGGCGCCCCAACGACAAACGAGTTTTCAATCCATGCAAGTCACCGAAACGCTCAACGAAGGTCTCAAGCGCGGCTTCAAGGTCGTCGTTTCGGCCGCCGACATCGCCCGGAAGATCGACGTCGAACTCGAGGAAGTCGCCAAGAAGGCGAATCTTCCCGGCTTCCGTCCGGGCAAGGCGCCCAAGGGTGTGATCAAGAAGCGCTTCGGCCAGTCGGTGATGGGCGACGTGCTCCAGCGCGCGGTGCAGGACACGACCAGCCAAACGCTGCTCGAGCGCAATCTGAAGCCGGCGATGCAGCCGAAGATCGAAGTGACTTCGTTCGACGAGGGCAAGGACCTCGAATACACGGTGTCGCTGGAAGTGCTGCCGGAAATCGTGCCGGTCGACTTCAAGACGATCGATCTGGAGCGTCCGAAGGCCGAGCCGGGCGAGGCGGAGATCGCCAAGGCGCTCGACAGCCTCGCGACCTCGCAGCGCAAGACCCAAAAAGTCGAGACGCCCCGCGAAGCCAAGCTCGGCGACACCGCCGTGATCGATTTCGAAGGCTTCATGGAAGGCGAAGCTTTCCCGGGCGGCAAAGGCAGCGACCATCCGCTGGAACTCGGCTCGAATCAGTTCATCCCGGGCTTCGAAGCACAACTCGTCGGCAAGAAAGCGGGCGACAAGGTCGACGTGAACGTCACGTTCCCGGCCGAGTACGGGTCCGAAAAGCTCGCGGGCAAGGCTGCGACCTTCAAGGTCGAAATCAAGGAGCTGCGCGAGCCGCTGCCTGTGACGATCGACGACGAATTCGCCAAGGGCCTCGGCTTCGAGGATTTGGAGACTGTGAAGAAAGTCGTGAAGGATCAACTGTCGCGCGACTATCAGCGCGCTTCGCGCGCCAAGGTGAAGCGCGCGCTGCTCGACAAGCTGTCGGAAACGCATAGCTTCGAAGTGCCGCCCGGCATGCTCGACATGGAATTCCAGCAGATCTGGGGACAGGTCGAGGCCGACCGCAAGCGCGGTGTCGAGGACCCGGAGCACAAGGGCAAGACAGACGACCAAATCAAGGAAGAGTACAAGGCGATCGCGCTGCGCCGCGTGCGGTTGGGCCTGCTGCTCGCCGAAGTCGGCCGCGCCAACGACGTGCAGGTGACGCAGGACGAAGTGAACCGGGCGCTGGGCGAACAGGTCCGCCGCTTCCCCGGCCAGGAACGCCAAGTCGTCGAGTTCTACCGCTCGAACCCGGAACTGCTGGCGCAGCTGCGCGCGCCGATCTTCGAGGAGAAGGTCGTCGATTTCATTCTCGAACTCGCCAAGGTCACCGACAAGCCGGTTACCGTGGAGGAACTGTTCAAGGAAGACGAAGCCGCCTGATCCGGCTTCTTTTTTCCGATCTCTTGATCGCAGGGGGCTTTCGGACCTAAATGGTTCCGAAGGCCCTTCGCGTTTCGGGCCGCCGCCAAGCCTCCAGGAGCTACCCTATGTCGATCGACTTGCAGATGAACGCCCTCGTGCCGATGGTCATCGAACAGACCGCGCGTGGCGAGCGCGCTTTCGACATCTATTCGCGGCTGCTGAAGGAGCGGATCATTTTCCTTATCGGTCCGGTCAACGACGGCATCGCCAGCCTGATCTGCGCGCAGTTGCTGTTTCTGGAAAGCGAAAATCCGAAGAAGGACATTTCGCTCTACATCAACTCGCCGGGCGGCGTGGTGACGTCGGGTCTCGCGATGTACGACACGATGCAATATATCCGCCCGGACGTCGCGACCGTCTGCATCGGCCAGGCCTCGTCGATGGGTTCGCTGCTGCTCGCCGCCGGCGCGAAGGGCAAACGTTTCTCGCTGCCCAATTCGCGCATCATGGTCCACCAGCCGTCGGGCGGCGCCCAGGGCCAGGCGACCGACATCGAGATCCAGGCGCGCGAAATCCTCAGCCTGCGCAAGCGTCTGAACGAGATTTACGTGAAGCACACCGGGCAGCCGCTTGAGGCGATCGAGCAGGCGCTGGAGCGCGACCGCTTCATGAATCCCGAGGAAGCCAAGGCCTTCGGCCTGATCGACGAAGTCGTCGTCCAGCGCCCGCCGCGCGCGGACGAGAGCAGCAAGGCCGCGTGAACCGGATAAGGTTAACGCATATCGTTCCCGCTCGGTTCGCCCGGGTGGTATTGTTGCTGCAAGGCCTACGCGGGGCTAACATCCCCGAAATACCGGAGTCCTTTTCCGGGCGCCGGTCCTGACGGAGAACCGATGAACAAGTCCTCGGGCGATTCCAAGAACACGCTGTACTGCTCGTTCTGCGGCAAGAGCCAGCACGAGGTCCGCAAGCTGATCGCGGGCCCGACCGTATTCATCTGCGACGAATGCGTCGAATTGTGCATGGACATCATTCGCGAGGAGCACAAGACCACTCTCGTGAAGTCGCGCGACGGCGTGCCCACGCCGAAGGACATTTGCACCGTACTCGACGATTACGTGATCGGCCAAGAACACGCCAAGCGCGTGCTGTCGGTGGCCGTGCACAACCACTACAAGCGCCTCGCCCACGGCGGGAAAGGGGCCGAGGTCGAGATCGCAAAGTCGAACATCATGCTCGTCGGTCCCACCGGCTGCGGCAAGACGCTGCTGGCTCAGACGCTGGCGCGCATCATCGACGTGCCGTTCACGATGGCCGACGCGACCACGCTGACCGAAGCCGGTTACGTGGGCGAAGACGTCGAAAACATCATCCTGCGTCTGCTGCAAGCCGCCGACTACAACGTCGAGCGCGCGCAGCGCGGCATCGTCTATATCGACGAAGTCGACAAGATCAGCCGCAAATCCGAAAACCCGTCGATCACGCGCGACGTGTCGGGCGAAGGCGTGCAGCAAGCGCTGCTCAAGATCATGGAAGGCACGATCGCCTCCGTCCCGCCGCAGGGCGGACGCAAGCATCCGCAGCAGGAATTCCTGCAGGTCGACACGACCAACATTCTGTTCATCTGCGGCGGCGCGTTCGCGGGCTTGGAAAAGATCATCGCGCAGCGCTCGCGCGGCACCTCGATCGGTTTCGGCGCCGACGTTCGCGGGCCGGACGAGCGCACCACGGGCCACATCCTGCGCGACGTCGAGCCCGAGGATCTCCTGCGTTTCGGTCTGATTCCGGAATTCATCGGCCGTCTGCCGGTCGTCGCCACGCTGTCCGACCTTTCGGAAGACGCGCTGATCGACATTCTGCAGAAGCCGAAGAACGCGCTCGTGAAGCAGTATCAGCGCCTGTTCGAGATGGAGGGCATCAAGCTCGCCTTCGCTGAAGACGCGCTGCGCGCGGTGGCGCGCAAGGCGATCCAGCGCAAAACCGGCGCGCGGGGCCTGCGTTCGATCATGGAAGGCATCCTGCTCGACACGATGTTCGACCTTCCCGGCATGACCGGCGTCGAGGAAGTCGTGATCAACGGCGAGGTCGTCGAAGGCCGCGCCAAGCCCTTGCAAGTGCACGGCGATCGCGCCATGCCGCAGCAAGTGGGCGGCGCTTCGGCGTGAGTCCAAGGCGACGTGCGGCGCGCTCCCTAGAAGGCGCGTCGACGGCCCCCAGGGCGAGTCGGGCTTGATCCCCGGCAGCTTCGGGCCCAACTTTGTTCCATGGGTGTCCGTTTCCGGATGCCTTTATCGTCGTCGAAGACGCTAGCGCCGTTCGCTCCTCGGCGGGGGACGGCCGAAGGCGGGCTTCTTTCAGGAGTTACGGGTTTCATGGAAAGCACAAGCGGGACGCTCTATCCGGTACTGCCGTTGCGCGACATCGTCGTGTTCCCGCACATGATCGTGCCGCTGTTCGTCGGGCGCGAAAAGTCGGTCCGCGCGCTCGAAGACGTGATGAAGGACGACAAGCAGATTCTGCTCGTCGCCCAGAAAAACGCCGCGCAGGACGATCCGCAGCCGGGCGACATCTACGAAGTCGGCACGATCGGCACGGTGCTGCAATTGCTCAAGCTGCCCGACGGCACGGTGAAGGTGCTGGTCGAGGGCGGGACGCGCGCGCGCGTGTCCAAATGGGTCGAGAATCCGAATTTCTTCCAGGCCTATGCCGAAGCGATGCCCGACAAGACCGGCCCGGCGTCGGAAATGGAAGCGCTGGTCCGCACCGTCGTTGGCCAGTTCGAGCAGTACATCAAGCTCAACCGCAAGATCCCGCCCGAGGTGCTCGTATCCGTCAATCAGATCGACGAGCCCGGCAAGCTCGCCGACACGATCGCCTCGCATCTGGCGCTGAAGATCGCCGAGAAGCAGGAATTGCTCGATATCGACACCGTTTCCCAGCGCCTGGAGAAGATCTACGGCGCGATGGAGGGCGAGATCGGCGTGCTGCAGGTGGAAAAGCGCATCCGCAACCGCGTGAAGCGGCAGATGGAGAAGACGCAGCGCGAGTACTATCTGAACGAACAGCTCAAGGCGATCCAGAAGGAGCTCGGCGAGCAGGACGACGGCAAGGACGAGGCGTCGGAGCTCGAAGAGCGGATCAAGAAGACCAAGCTGTCGAAGGACGCGCGCGACAAGGCGATGGCGGAGCTGAAGAAGCTGCGCTCGATGAGTCCGATGTCGGCCGAAGCCACGGTGGTGCGCAACTATCTCGACTGGATCCTGACGATCCCGTGGAAGAAGCGCACCAAGGTGAAGCGCGACGTTAAGAACGCCGCCAAGGTGCTCGACGCGGACCATTACGGCCTGGAGAAGGTCAAGGAACGCATCATCGAGTATTTGGCCGTGCAGGAGCGCACGGTGAAGCTGCGTGGGCCGATCCTGTGCCTCGTCGGCCCGCCCGGCGTTGGCAAGACGTCGCTGGGCAAGTCCATCGCGAAGGCGACGGGCCGCAATTTCGTGCGCGTGTCGCTCGGCGGCGTACGCGACGAAGCGGAAATCCGCGGCCATCGCCGGACCTATATCGGTTCGATGCCCGGCAAGATCATCCAGGGCATGAAGAAGGCGAAGTCGTCCAATCCCTTCTTCCTGCTCGACGAGATCGACAAGCTGGGCGCCGATTGGCGCGGCGATCCCGCATCGGCGCTGCTCGAGGTGCTCGATCCCGAACAGAATTCGACGTTCAACGACCATTACCTGGAGGTCGATTACGACCTGTCGGACGTGATGTTCGTGACGACGGCGAATACGCTGCGGATGCCCCAGCCGCTGCTGGACCGCATGGAGATCATCCGCCTCTCGGGTTATACCGAGGAGGAAAAAAGCGAGATCGCGCGCCGCCACTTGATCCCGAAGCAGGAGGAAATGCACGGGCTCAAGAAGGGCGAATGGTCGATCACCGACGAAGGTTTGCGCGACCTGATCCGCTTCTACACCCGCGAAGCGGGCGTGCGCAGCTTGGAACGCGAGATCGCGGGCCTGGCGCGCAAGGCGGTGAAGACGATCCTGGTCGACGGCGTTAAGTCGGTGAAGGTGACCCCCAAGAATCTTGAGAAATTCGCCGGCGTTAAAAAATTCCGCTGGGGCGAAGTCGAACTCGAGGATCGCGTGGGTCTCGTCAACGGTCTCGCCTGGACGGAAGTCGGCGGCGAGGTGCTGACGATCGAAGCCGTCCTCTCGCCCGGCAAGGGCAAGATGACGATCACCGGCAAGCTCGGCGACGTGATGCAGGAATCGGTGCAGGCCGCCGCGGCTTACGTTCGCAGCCGGGCCACGACCTTCGGCATCAAGCCGCCGCTATTCGACAAGCGCGACATCCATGTCCACGTGCCCGAGGGCGCCACGCCCAAGGACGGCCCTTCGGCCGGCGTGGGCATGGTCACGGGCATCGTCTCCGTGCTCACGGGCATCGCCGTGCGCAAGGATGTCGCGATGACCGGCGAGATCACGCTGCGCGGGCGCGTTCTGCCGATCGGCGGCTTGAAGGAGAAGCTGCTGGCCGCGTTGCACGCGGGCATCAAGACCGTACTGATCCCGAAGGACAACGAGAAGGACCTGGTCGAGATCCCGGAAAATGCGCGCAAGGGGCTCGACATCGTGCCGGTATCGACTGTCGACGAGGTGCTGGCGCGTGCGCTGACCGAACCGCTGAAGGCGATCGAGTGGAAGGAGCCCGAGATCGAAGCCGTGCCCGCCAAAACGGGGACGGACGATGCGAGCACGGGCCTGCGCACGCACTGACCTCAAGTTTCATTTCGCGATAAAGGGCGGCCGGCTGGGGATAACCCGGCCGGCCGTTCGTTTACTTGGCGTTGTCAAGCCGGATTTCCGACTCGACGCGATTGACGCGGGCGTTTCGCTTTGCGAAGAACGGTCCGCACAAACGAGCGGGGCTGGGGCCTTGAACAAGAACGATCTGATCGCCGCCGTCGCGGCGGAAACCGAATTGAGCAAGGATCAGGCTTCGGCGGCGCTCGACGCCGCGTTCGACACGATCGCGCGCCAGTTGCGCAAGGGCGGCGAGGTGAAGCTGTTCGGGTTCGGCACTTTCTACGTGGCCCAACGCAAGGCCTGCCAGGGCCGCAATCCGCGTACCGGCGAAACGATCCGTCTCCGCGCGACGCGCGCGCCCAAATTCAAGGCGGGCAAACACTTGAGGGACGGGCTGAACTAAGCCACAACCTATCTGCCGGGAAGGGCGGTTAGCTCAGCGGGAGAGCGTCTCGTTTACACCGAGAGGGTCGGGGGTTCGATCCCCTCACCGCCCACCACCGGCGCATTCAGGGTGGGGTTCGATGAAGATCGACGGCAAGCACTACCGAACGATTTGGCCGGCGAAAGACGGCGCCGTCGCGGTCGAGGTCATCGACCAAACCAAGCTGCCCCATGAATTCGAAACCAAACGGCTCGCCACGCTCGACGAGGCCGCCCACGCGATCAAAGCGATGATCGTGCGCGGCGCGCCGCTGATCGGTGCCACCGCCGCCTACGGGATGGCGATCGCGCTGGCCGCCGACCCGTCCGATGCCGCGATGGGCGCCGCTTACGACAAGCTCGCCGCCACGCGCCCCACGGCGATCAATCTGCGCTGGGCGCTCGACCGCGTGCGCAAAGCGATGGCGCCGCTGGCCCCGGACGCGCGCGCCAAGGCGGCGTGGGCGCTCGCCGCGGAAATCTGCGACGAGGACGCGGCGATTTGCGAAGCGATCGGCGATCAGGGCCTGAAGCTGATCGAAGCGGCCTTCGCGAAGAAGGGCGGCAAGGGTGTCGTCAACATCCTGACCCATTGCAATGCCGGCTGGCTCGCGACCGTCGATTGGGGCACGGCCATCGCGCCGATCTACAAGGCGTTCGACAAGGGCATTCCCGTGCATGTCTGGGTCGACGAAACCCGACCGCGCAACCAGGGGGCCTCGCTCACCGCGTTCGAGCTCGGCCGCCATGGCGTGCCGCATCACATCGTCGCCGACAATTCGGGCGGCCATTTGATGCAGCACGGGCTCGTCGATCTTTGTATCGTCGGCACCGACCGGGTCACCGCGCGCGGCGACGTGTGCAACAAAATCGGCACATACCTCAAGGCGCTGGCCGCCCACGACAACGGCGTACCGTTCTATGTCGCCTTGCCGAGTCCGACGATTGATTGGACGGTCGTAGACGGCGTTAAGGAAATCCCGATCGAGGAACGCTCGCCGTTGGAGGTCACGCGCATCGCCGGCCGCTTGCCCGACGGCACAGTGGTGGAGGTCGATATCGCGGCCCCGGGCAGCCCCGCGCGCAACGACGCGTTCGATGTGACGCCCGCGCGACTCGTGACCGCGCTCGTTACGGAGCGCGGCATCTGCGCCGCCACGCGCGACGGGCTGCTCGGCCTGTTTCCCGAGGCCAAAGCCCGCGCGGCGGGCGACTAAGCGAAGATTTTGACGGACTTAACCCACAATGCTTGACGGGGCGGGGGTGGGGCTGTAAACACCGCCGTCCTTCGAGCGGAGTCCGGTTATGCGGGCGTAGCTCAGTTGGTTAGAGCGCCGGCCTGTCACGCCGGAGGCCGCGGGTTCAAGTCCCGTCGCTCGCGCCACTCCGCCGAAGGACTTTTCTCCTATCTCCTACCAATTCGATGGGTTGCTGCGCTGCGGCACGCGCGCGCGTGCGGTGCCCTAATCTATTGGCAAGATTGATCGCGATGGCCTATACGGTGAGCGTCGATCGGCGTATCGTCGCGTCGTTCGGGAATGCGAGGGAGCATGGACGCGAACACCGAGCTATTGCGGGAGTACCTCCCGATATTGCTGTTCTTGGGCCTTGCGATCGCTTTGTCGGTCGTGATGGTTCTGGCCTCGCTGGTCGCCGGCCGCCAGCGCCCCGATGCCGAAAAACTCTCCGCCTACGAATGCGGATTCGAAGCCTTCGAGGATGCGCGCCGCAAATTCGACGTGCGCTTTTACCTCGTGGCCATCCTTTTCATCATCTTCGACCTCGAAGTCGCCTTCCTCTTCCCCTGGGCCGTGGCGCTGGGCGAGATCGGCATGTTCGGCTTCTGGTCGATGGTCGTGTTCCTCGGCGTGCTGACGATCGGCTTCGCCTATGAATGGCGCAAGGGAGCGCTCGAATGGGAGTGATCCAGATTCCGGGCGCCGGCGCGCCGCTCCCGCCGGGCGCCGCGCAAGACGCGCTGCTGAAGGCGGCGACGGACGAGCTGAACGAGAAGGGGTTCGTCATCGCGCAGCTCGACAAGCTGGTCGCCTGGGCGCGCACCGGCTCGTTATGGCCGATGACGTTCGGCCTCGCTTGCTGCGCGGTCGAGATGATGCATACTGCCGCCAGCCGCTACGACCTCGATCGTTTCGGCCTGGTCTTCCGGCCGAGCCCGCGCCAATCCGACGTGATGATCGTCGCGGGCACGCTGACCAACAAAATGGCGCCCGCCTTGCGCAAGGTCTACGACCAGATGGCCGAGCCGCGCTGGGTGCTGTCGATGGGCAGCTGCGCCAACGGCGGCGGCTACTATCATTACAGCTACTCGGTGGTGCGCGGTTGCGACCGGATCGTGCCGGTCGACATCTACGTGCCCGGCTGTCCGCCGACCGCCGAGGCGCTGCTGTACGGAATTCTGCAGCTTCAGAAGAAGATCAAGCGCACGACCTCCATCCTGCGCTAGTTCGGGTTTTTGGGAGCCGGTACTTCATGGCCGAGTGGGTGGACGAGGGGCTTCAGCCCCTGGCCGAGCGGATCGCGGGCGCGTTGGGCGCCGATCTGTTGGGCCACGAGATCGCGAAGGGCGAATTGGCGCTGAACGTGCGCCGCGACGCCATCGTTCGCGTGTTGACGTATCTGCGCGACGACGATGCGTGCAAATTCGGCGCGCTGATGGACGTTTGCGGCGTCGATTGGCCGGCCAAGCCCGAACGATTCGAGGTCGTCTACAATCTTCTGTCGATGCGCCATAACCGGCGCATCCGCGTGAAGCTCTCGACCGACGAGAACACGCCTGTTCCCTCGGTCGTCGGCGTGTTCCCGTCGGCGGGCTGGTTCGAGCGCGAGACCTGGGACATGTACGGCGTGTTCTTCGCCGACCATCCCGATCTGCGCCGCATCCTCACCGATTACGGTTTCGAAGGGCATCCGCTGCGCAAGGACTTCCCGCTCACGGGCCATGTCGAAGTGCGCTACGACGCCGAACAACGCCGCGTGGTCTACGAACGCGTGAAGCTGACGCAGGATTTCCGCAGCTTCGACTTCCTGTCGCCGTGGGAAGGCTTGGGCCTCAACCAGCTCGGCGAGCCCAAGGCGCCGCTGCCGGGCGACGAGAAGGCGAAGGGACAGTAATCATGGCCGAACCCGCCGCCACGACGAATGCCGCGACCGATCCGGATCACGCCGCCGGTCAGGTCAAGATCAAGAATTACTCGCTGAATTTCGGGCCGCAGCATCCGGCCGCGCACGGCGTGCTGCGTCTCGTGCTCGAAATGGACGGCGAGGTGATCGAGCGCGCCGATCCGCATATCGGCCTGCTGCATCGCGGGACAGAAAAGCTGATCGAATACAAGACGTATCTCCAGGCGGTGCCGTATTTCGACCGCCTCGACTACGTCTCGCCGATGAATCAGGAGCACGCCTACGCGCTGGCGGTGGAGAAGCTGCTGGGAATCCAGGCGCCGCCGCGCGCGCAGTATATCCGCGTGCTCTACGCCGAAATCGGCCGCATCCTGAATCACATCCTCAACGTCACGACCTTCGCCCTCGACGTCGGCGCCATGACGCCGCTGCTGTGGGGCTTCGAGGAACGCGAAACGCTGATGGAATTCTACGAGCGCGTATGCGGCGCACGCCTGCACGCGGCGTATTTCCGTCCGGGCGGCGTGTCGCAGGATCTGCCCGCCGGTCTCGCCGACGATATGATGAAGTTCGTCGAGCATTTCCCGAAGATCCTCGACGACATCGAAACGCTGCTGACCGAAAACCGCATCTTCAAGCAGCGTACGGTCGATATCGGCGTGGTGTCGAAGGACGACGCGCTGGCCTGGGGATTCTCGGGCCCGATGGTGCGCGGTTCGGGCATTCCGTGGGATCTGCGCAAGTCGCAGCCCTACGACGCCTACGACCAGATGGAATTCGACGTCCCCATCGGCAAGAACGGCGATTGCTACGATCGCTATCTGTGCCGTATGGAGGAAATGCGTCAGTCGCTGCGGATCATGAAGCAGTGCCTGGAGAAGATGCCCGCCGGTCCCGTCAAGGGCCCGGATCGCAAGGTGACGCCGCCCACGCGCGGCGAGATGAAGCGTTCGATGGAAGCGCTCATCCATCACTTCAAGCTGTACACCGAGGGCTATCACGTTCCCGCGGGCGAGACCTACACCGCCGTCGAAGCGCCCAAGGGCGAGTTCGCCGTGTATCTCGTCGCCGACGGCACGAACAAACCCTATCGCTGCAAGATCCGCGCGCCGGGTTTCGCGTTTCTGCAGGCGATGGATTTCCTTTCCAAAGGCCACATGCTGGCCGACGTCGTCGCGATCATCGGTTCGCTCGACATCGTGTTCGGGGAGATCGATCGATGAGCGGCGGCAAGCCCAACGTCGAACAGCCGGCGAGCTTCGTCTTCACGCCCGAGTACCTGGCGCGCGCGCAGCGCATCATCGCCAAGTATCCGGCGGGCCGTCAGGCCAGCGCCGTGCTGCCGCTGCTCGATCTCGCCCAGCGCCAGCACCATAACTGGCTGCCGCGCGCGGCGATGGACTACGTCGCCGGCCTTCTCGATATGGCGCCGATCCGCGTCTACGAGGTCGCGACCTTCTATTCGATGTTCAACCTCGCCCCCGTCGGCAAGTGGTTCCTGCAAGTCTGCACGACCACGCCGTGCTGGCTGCGCGGTTCGGACGAAGTGATGGCCGCTTGCGAGCACAAGCTCGGCATCAAGGGCCGGCAGGACGCGTCGTTCCTGCACTCGGCCGACGGCCAGTTCACGGTGCGCGAAGTTGAATGCCTGGGAGCCTGCGTTAACGCGCCGGTCATCCAGGTGAACGACGATTTCTACGAGGACCTCGACGGTCCGCTGACGGAAAAGCTGATTGATGCCCTGCGCGGCGGCCAAATGCCGCCCAAGGGCTCGATGAAGGGCCGTCAGCATTCGATGCCCGAAGGCGGGCGCACGTCGCTGACCGAGTTCGCGGCCAAGACGGGTGCTGGAGAAGACTGATGCTTCAGGACAAGGATCGCATCTTCACCAATCTCTATGCCGACGGCGACTGGGGCCTGAAAGGCGCCATGGCGCGCGGCGATTGGGACGGCACGAAGGACATTCTCGCCAAGGGCCGCGACTGGATCATCAAGGAGATTCAGGATTCCGGTCTTCGCGGGCGCGGCGGCGCGGGCTTCCCGACCGGCATGAAATGGTCCTTCATGCCCAAAAAGTCCGACGGCCGTCCGCACTACTTGGTCGTCAACGCCGACGAGTCCGAGCCCGGCACCTGCAAGGATCGCGAGATCCTGCGCCACGATCCGCATAAGCTGATCGAAGGCTGTCTGATCGCCGGTTTCGCGATGGGCGCGAACGCCGCCTACATCTATGTGCGCGGCGAGTTCTACAACGAAGCCTCGCATCTCGAACTTGCCGTGCAGCAGGCTTACGACGCCAAGCTGCTCGGCGACGACGCCTGCGGCTCCGGCTGGAAGTTCGACGTTTACGTCCATCGCGGTGCGGGCGCCTATATCTGCGGCGAAGAAACCGCTTTGATCGAATCGCTGGAAGGCAAGAAGGGCCAGCCGCGCCTGAAGCCGCCGTTCCCGGCGGGCGTCGGTCTCTATGGCTGCCCGACGACGGTAAACAACGTCGAATCCATCGCCGTCGCGCCGACGATCATCCGTCGCGGGGCCGCGTGGTTCGCCGGCATCGGCCGGCCCAAGAATTCGGGCACGAAGCTCTTCTGCATCTCCGGCCACGTGAACAAGCCCTGCACGGTCGAAGAGGCGATGAGCATTCCGCTGAAGGAATTGCTCGAAAAGCATTGCGGCGGCGTGCGCGGCGGCTGGGACAATCTGCTCGCTGTCATTCCGGGCGGCTCGTCCGTCCCGGCGCTGCCGAAGTCGATCTGCGACACGGTGCTGATGGATTTCGACGCGCTGCGCGAGCATCGGTCGGGCCTGGGTACGGCCGCCGTGATCGTCATGGACAAGTCGACCGACATCGTGAAGGCGATCGCGCGTCTGTCGCGCTTCTACATGCACGAGAGCTGCGGCCAGTGCACGCCGTGCCGCGAAGGCACGGGCTGGCTGTACCGCGTCATGCAGCGCATGGTGAAGGGCCAGGCGGAGCTGTCGGAAATCGACATGCTGGAGGAAGTCACCCGCCAGATCGAAGGTCACACGATCTGCGCGCTGGGCGACGCGGCCGCATGGCCCGTGCAGGGCTTGATCCGCAATTTCCGCCCGCATTTGGAACAGCGCATCCGCGACTACAAGGCCGCGATCACGGCCCAGGCCGCCGAGTAACGGGAAGCGAACGATGCCGAAAGTCACCATCGACGGCGAAACGATCGAAGTGCCCGCGGGCATCACGGTCCTCCAGGCCTGCGAAATCGCGGGCAAGGAAGTGCCGCGCTTCTGCTATCACGAGCGCCTGTCGGTCGCCGGCAATTGCCGCATGTGCCTGGTCGAGATGGAGAAGAGCCCGAAGCCCGTCGCGTCCTGCGCGATGCCGGTCGCCGAAGGCCAGGTCATCAAGACCGACACGCCGCTGGTCAAGAAGGCCCGCAACGGCGTGATGGAATTCCTGCTGATCAACCATCCGCTCGACTGCCCGATCTGCGATCAGGGCGGCGAATGCGATCTGCAGGATCAGGCGATGTCCTACGGCAAGGACAGCAGCCGCTATCACGAGAACAAGCGCGCCGTGCCCGACAAGGAAATCGGGCCGCTGGTCAAAACGACCATGACGCGCTGCATCCATTGCACGCGCTGCGTGCGCTTCTCGACCGAAGTCGCCGGGAACGAGGAACTGGGTGCCGTGTTCCGCGGCGAGCACATGGAAATCGACACGTATGTCGAGAAGGCGCTGACCAGCGAACTCTCCGGCAATATCGTCGATTTGTGCCCGGTCGGCGCTTTGACCTCTAAGCCCTATGCTTTCACGGCGCGGCCGTGGGAGCTGCGCAAGACGGAATCGATCGACGTGTTCGACGCGCTGGGCGCGTCGATCCGCGTCGACGCGCGCGGCGGCGAAGTGCTGCGCGTCCTGCCGCGCTTGAACGAAGAGACGAACGAGGAGTGGATCGGCGACAAGTCGCGCCACGCCGTCGACGGTTTGAAGCGCCAGCGCTTGGATCGTCCGTATCTGCGCAAGGACGGCAAGCTCCAGCCCGTGTCCTGGTCCGAAGCGCTTTCCGTCGCCGCAGCCAAGCTGAAAGGCGCGAGCGCCGCGCGTATCGGCGCGATCGCGGGCGATCTCGCCGACGCGGAGTCGGTCGCGGCGCTGAAGGATATCCTCGCCGGGCTCGGCGTCGTCAATCTCGACTGCCGCCAGGACGGCGCCAAGATCGATCCGGCGAACCGCGCCTCGTGGCTGTTCAACTCGACCGTTCAAGGCATTGAAGATGCCGACGCGATCCTGCTGATCGGCACCAATCCGCGCTGGGAAAGCCCGGTGCTGAACGCGCGCATCCGCAAGCGCTATCGCGCGGGCGGGGTGAAGATCGCCGCGATCGGGCCGCAGCTCGATCTGCGCTACAAATACGAATATCTCGGTGCCGGCCCGACGACGCTTGCCGATATGGCCTCGGGCAAGAACGCGTTCTTCGAGACGCTCAAGAACGCGGCCAAGCCGATGCTCATCGTCGGCATGGGGGCACTCGCCCGCGCCGACGGTGCGGCCGTGCTGGCGCTGGCGGGCGAACTCGCCGCCAAGGCCGGTATCGTCAAGGACGGCTGGAACGGCTTCAACGTGCTCAACACCGCCGCGGGCCGCGTGGGCGCGCTCGAACTCGGCTTCGTGCCGGGTGCGAACGGACGCGACGTCGCCGGCATCGTCGACGGTGCGGGCAAGGGCGAGATCGATGTCGTGTACCTGCTGGGCGCCGACGAGATCGACACGTCGAAGCTCGGCAAGGCGTTCGTCATCTATCAGGGCCATCACGGCGACAAGGGCGCCCATCGCGCCGATCTGGTCCTGCCGGGTGCGGCCTACACCGAGAAGAACGCGACCTACGTGAACGTCGAGGGCCGTGCGCAGCACGCGCGCATCGCCGTTTTCCCGCCGGGGGAGGCGAAGGAGGACTGGAAGATCCTGCGCGCCTTGTCCGACGCGCTGGGCGCCAAGCTGCCCTACGACACGCTTGGCCAACTGCGCGCGCGCTTGGCGAAGGCCTCGCTCGTGTTCGCCGAAATCGACGCCGCGCATCCGGCCGCCGAACTCGGCGCGCCGGGCAAGGCGGGGACTCTGGACCCGGCGGCGTTCGTCTCGCCGATCGACAACTATTACATGACCGACCCGATCAGCCGCGCCTCGGCGACGATGGCCGAGTGCACCCGGGTCTACGTGAAGGGCGAAGCGCCCCGGACCGGTACGCATGGCTGAGAACGATCTTCTCTGGGGCGTGATCGTCCCCGGCGCCATCATCGTCGCGAAAATCCTCGCGATCGTGGTGCCGCTGCTCGTCGCCGTCGCCTTCCTGACGCTGGCCGAGCGCAAAGTGATCGGCGCCATGCAGTTGCGCAAGGGTCCGAACGTCGTCGGACCGTTCGGTCTGTTGCAGCCCTTCGCCGACGGCTTGAAGCTGCTGCTGAAGGAAACCATCGTGCCGACCGGTGCCAACCGGTTCGTGTTCATGATGGCGCCGATGCTGACCTTCCTGCTGAGCCTCGTCGCCTGGGCGGTGATCCCGTTCGATTACGGCATCGTGCTCTCGGATCTGAATGTCGGCGTGCTTTACCTCTTCGCGATTTCGTCGCTGGGCGTCTACGGCATCATCATGGCCGGCTGGGCGTCGAACTCGAAATACGCCTTCCTCGGCGCGATGCGCTCGGCCGCGCAAATGGTGTCCTACGAAGTCTCGATCGGCTTCGTTATCATCACCGTGCTGCTCTGCGTGGGCTCGCTGAACCTGACCGACATCGTAATGGCGCAGAAGAACCTGTGGTTCGCGGTGCCGCTGTTCCCGATGTTCGTCATCTTCTTCATCTCGGCGCTGGCCGAAACCAACCGATCGCCATTCGACTTGCCCGAAGGCGAGTCCGAGATCGTCGCCGGTTATTTCGTCGAGTATTCGTCGATGAGCTTCGCGCTGTTCTTCCTGGGCGAATACGCGGCGATGATCCTGATGAGCGGGATGACGACAATCCTGTTCTTGGGCGGCTGGCTGCCGCCGGTGGATATCGCGCCCTTCAACTGGGTGCCGGGCCCGATCTGGTTCGCGCTGAAAGTCGCGTTCTGCCTGTTCGTGTTCCTGTGGGTGCGCGCGACGATGCCGCGCTACCGCTACGACCAGCTCATGCGTCTCGGCTGGAAAGTGTTCCTGCCGTTTTCGCTGTTCTGGGTGATCCTGACCGCCGGCGTGCTGATGGCCACCGGCTGGGTCCCGCGCTGAGGGGATGGGGAGAAAGACAATGGCCACCGGCCTCGACCGCGCCGCGAAATCGCTGCTCCTGTCCGAACTCGTCACGGGCATGGCGCTGACCTTGAAGTATTTCTTCAAGCCGAGCGTGACGATGAACTATCCTTACGAGAAGGGGCCGATTTCGCCGCGCTTCCGCGGCGAGCACGCGCTGCGCCGCTACGCCTCGGGCGAGGAACGCTGCATCGCGTGCAAGCTTTGCGAGGCGGTGTGCCCCGCCCAGGCGATCACGATCGAAGCCGAGCCGCGCGACGACGGCAGCCGCCGCACGACGCGCTACGACATCGACATGACGAAGTGCATCTATTGCGGCTTCTGCCAGGAAGCTTGCCCGGTGGACGCGATCGTCGAAGGCCCGAATTTCGAGTTCGCGACCGAGACGCGCGAAGAGCTGATGTACAACAAATCCAAATTGCTGGCGAACGGCGACCGCTGGGAGGCCGAAATCGCGGCCAATCTCGCGGCCGACGCGCCTTATCGTTGAGGGCGAGGGGATGCTTCAGACCATCGTCTTCTATCTGTTCTCGGCCGTGCTGATCGGCAGCGCAACCATGGTCGTGGTCGCGCGCAATCCGGTCCACTCGGTTCTGTTCCTGATCCTGTGCTTCTTCAACGCCGCCGGCTTGTTCGTGCTGATGGGCGCAGAATTCCTCGCGATGCTGCTGGTCGTCGTCTATGTCGGCGCGGTCGCGGTGCTGTTCATGTTCGTCGTGATGATGCTCGACGTCGACTTCGCCAAGTTGCGCAGCGGCTTCGCGAACTACGTGCCCATCGGGGCGGCGATCGGACTCGTGCTCGTGGCCGAACTCATCCTCGTCTTCGGCGCCTGGACCGTGTCGCCCGCGTTGCCCGAGGCGATGGCGCAGCCGATCCCCGACCCGTCGCAGATCCACAATACCAAGGCGCTCGGCCTCGTGCTCTACGACGATTACGTCTACGTGTTCCAGGCTTCGGGGCTCGTGCTGCTCGTCGCGATGGTGGGGGCGATCGTCCTCACGCTGCGCGAACGCGAAGGCGTCAAACGCCAGTCGATCGCCCGCCAAGTCGGGCGCACGCGCGCCGAAGGCGTGGCCGTCGTCTCGGTCGAAAGCCGCAAGGGGGTCGACGTCTGATGGCCATCGGTCTCGCGCATTATCTCGCCGTCGCGGCGATCCTGTTCACCCTCGGCGTGATCGGTATCTTCCTCAACCGGAAGAACGTGATCGTCATTCTGATGTCGATCGAACTCATGCTGCTCGCGGTTAACATCAACTTCGTCGCGTTTTCGACCCATTTGGGCGACCTGGTCGGCCAGGTCTTCGCGTTGTTCGTGCTGACCGTCGCGGCCGCCGAAGCCGCCATCGGACTCGCGATCCTCGTCGTCTACTTCCGCAACCGCGGGACGATCGAGGTCGACGACATCAACATGATGAAGGGCTGATCCGGGCCATGTATTCCGCCGCCGTCCTTCTCCCGCTTCTCGGTTTCGCGATCGCCGGTCTGGCGATGGCATCGTCTCTCCCGCACGCGACCAAGGAACGCGTCGCCCAATACGCGAGCACGGGCTGCGTGATGCTCGCGGCCTTGTGCTCGCTCGTCATCTTCTACCAGGTCGGCGTGCAGGGTCAGACCCGTACGGTCGAGTTGTTCACTTGGATCGAAAGCGGCGCTTTCGTCGCCAATTGGGCGCTGAAATTCGACGCGCTGTCGGCGACGATGCTGTGCGTGGTCACCATCGTCTCTTCGATGGTACATCTCTATTCCATCGGCTACATGGCCGAGGACAAGTCGATCCCGCGCTTCATGGCGTATCTGTCGCTGTTCACCTTCTTCATGCTGATGCTGGTGACGGCCGACAATTTCATCCAGATGTTCTTCGGCTGGGAAGGCGTGGGGCTCGCGTCCTATCTTCTGATCGGCTTTTGGTTCGAGAAGGACAGCGCCAACGAAGCCTCGATCAAGGCGTTCCTGGTCAACCGCGTCGGCGATTTCGGCTTCGCGCTGGGCATTTTCGCCTGCTTCCTGCTGTTCGGTTCGGTCCAATTCGACCAGATCTTCGCCGCTGCCCCGCAATTCACCGAGGCCAAGCTCGAATTCCTGGGCGGCGAGTTCGACGCGCTGACGCTGATCTGCTTGCTGCTGTTCGTCGGCGCTTGCGGCAAGTCGGCGCAATTGTTCCTGCACACCTGGCTGCCGGACGCGATGGAAGGCCCCACGCCGGTGTCGGCCCTCATCCATGCCGCCACGATGGTGACCGCTGGCGTGTTTATGGTCTGCCGGCTGTCGCCGCTCTTCGAATACGCGCCGACGGCGCTGGCGGTCGTGACGATCGTGGGCGCTTCGACGGCCTTGTTCGCCGCCTCGGTCGGTCTCGTGCAGAACGACATCAAGCGCGTGATCGCGTATTCGACCTGCTCGCAGCTCGGCTACATGTTCTTCGCGGCGGGCGTCTCGGCCTATTCGGCCGCGATGTTCCATCTCACCACCCACGCCTTCTTCAAGGCGCTGCTGTTCTTATCGGCGGGCTCGGTCATCCACGCGCTGCATCACGAGCAGGACATGCGCAAGATGGGCGGACAGGTGTGGACCAAGATCCGCATCACCTACGCGATGATGTGGATCGGCTCGCTGGCGCTCGCCGGCATGGGGATCCCGGGCTTGAACATCGGCTTCGCAGGGTTCTATTCGAAGGACGTCATCATGGAGGCCGCCTACGGCGTCCATACGGCCGTGGGGCAATACGCTTTCTGGCTGGGTCTCGCCGCCGCGACGATGACCGCCTTCTATTCCTGGCGCTTGCTGTTCATGAGCTTCCACAAGGCGCCTGACACCGATCACCACGCGGTCGACCACGCGCACGAATCGCCGATGGTCATGCTGATCCCGCTGTTCGTGCTCGCCTTCGGCGCGCTGTTCTCGGGCATGGGGCTCTATTATCTCTTCGTCGGCGACGGCCGCGAAGCGTTCTGGGGCACGGCGATCTTCACGCTGCACGACGGCATCGAAGCGGCGCATCACGCCCCGCATTGGATTCCGCCGCTGCTGGTCGCGGTGGGGCTGACGGGTATCGGCATCGCCTACGGCCTCTACATCCGCAACCCGTCCAAGCCCAAGCAGATCGCCAAGGACTACAAGGGCCTGTACGAGTTCCTGCTGAACAAGTGGTATTTCGACGAGATGTACAACGCGCTGTTCGTGCGCCCGTCGTTTTTCATCGGCCGCTTCCTTTGGAAACGCGGCGATGGAACGGTGATCGACGGCATGGGCCCCGACGCGATCGCCGCGGGCACGCTGATCGTCGCCAAGCGCGCCGGCAAGCTGCAGACCGGCTACGTCTATCACTACGCCTTCGCGATGCTGATCGGCATCGTGGTCCTCGCCACCTGGTATATTCTGCGGACGGGCCGCTGAGATCATGACCGACTGGCCCATCCTTTCCCTCGTCGCGTTCCTGCCGCTGGCCGGAGCGCTTTTCATTTTGCTGCTCAACGGCACGGAGGAAGCCGTCGCCCGCAATGCCCGTTGGGCGGCGCTGTGGACCTCGCTCGTCGTGTTCGTGCTGTCATTGCCGATCTGGTTCGGTTTCGATCGCAGCAGCGCGGAATTCCAATTCGTCGAGCGCCATGTCTGGATCCCCGGATACGGGATCGGTTATCACGTCGGCGTCGACGGCATTTCCGCGCCCTTCGTGCTGCTGTCGACCTTCCTGACGCCGCTGTGCATCGCCGCGTCCTGGCACGTCGAAAAGCGCGTCCGCGAATACATGATCGCGTTCCTGGTGCTGGAAACCTTCATGGTCGGCACCTTCATCGCGCTCGACCTCGTGCTGTTCTATGTCTTCTTCGAAGCCGTCCTGATCCCGATGTTCCTGATCATCGGCGTTTGGGGCGGGGCGCGGCGCGTGTACTCGGCGTTCAAGTTCTTCCTCTACACGCTGCTTGGCTCGGTGCTGATGCTGATCGCGATGCTGGCGATGTATTGGCAGACTGAGACGACGAATATCGTCGAGCTTTTCGACTACGACTTCCCGCGCCAGATGCAGATGTGGCTGTGGCTCGCCTTCTTCGCGTCCTTCGCGGTGAAAGTGCCGATGTGGCCGGTTCACACCTGGCTGCCCGACGCGCACGTGGAAGCGCCGACCGCGGGCTCGGTCATCCTGGCCGGCGTGCTTCTGAAAATGGGCGGCTACGGCATGATCCGCTTCTCGCTGCCGATGTTCCCCGAGGCGAGCGATTACTTCACGCCGCTCGTCTTCGCGCTGTCCGTCGTCGCGGTCGTCTACACCTCGCTCGTGGCGTTGGTGCAGGAAGATATGAAGAAGCTGATCGCCTATTCGTCGGTCGCCCATATGGGTTTCGTGACGCTGGGTCTGTTCGCGGGCAATCGCCAGGGTGTCGAAGGGGCGATGTTCCAGATGATCGCGCACGGTGTGGTCTCGGGCGCATTATTCTTGTGCGTCGGCGTCGTCTACGACCGACTGCACACGCGCGAGATTAAGCGCTATGGCGGCCTCGTCCATCGCATGCCGGTTTACGCCGCCGTGTTCATGGTGTTCACCATGGGCGCTGTCGGCTTGCCCGGCACCGCCGGTTTCGTTGGCGAAATCCTGGTGCTGACCGGCGCCTATCAGGCGTCGACCGTCGCGGCGGCGTTGGCCGCGACCGGCGTGATTCTGGGGGCGGCCTATATGCTCTATCTTTATCGCCGCGTGATCTTCGGCAAGCTGGTGCGCGAGGATCTGAAGGACATGCCCGATCTCGAATGGCGCGAGAAGCTGATTTTCGCGCCGCTGATCGTCGCCACGCTGTGGCTCGGCATCCAGCCCAAGCCCGTGCTCGACATGATGGGCACGACCGTCCAGGCCGTCGTTGACCGCTACCAGGCCGAACGCGGCGCGCATAACCACGCCGACGCCAAGGCGCCGACGCAAGCCCAAGTTCCGGTGGACACGGCGCCGGCGGAGATCGCCCGATGACCGACTTTCTTCTCGCACCGTTGCTCCCAGAACTGATCCTCGCCGTTTCGGGTCTGACGCTGCTGATGGTCGGCGCGTTCTCGAAGGCCGATCCGACGCGCAACGTGAACGCGCTCGCGATCGCGGCGCTGCTTGCCGCAGCGCTCGCGGCCGCCACGCAATCGCCCGACCGCACGACGCTGATGTCGGGCATGTTCGTGGCCGACGCGTTTTCGGGCTTCGCCAAGGTCGTCATTTTCCTGGCCACGGCTGCGGCGCTGGTTCTGTCGGACGATTACAACCGCCGCGAGGGCTTCGCGCGGTTCGAATACCCGGTGCTGACGATCTTCGCCGCGCTTGGCATGTCGATGATGGTGTCGGCCAACGATCTCATCTCGCTCTATCTGGGCCTTGAGCTGCAGTCGCTGTCGCTCTACGTGCTCGCGTCGATCCGCCGCGATTCGCCGCGCGCGACCGAAGCGGGTTTGAAGTATTTCGTTCTCGGCGCGCTGTCCTCGGGGATGCTGCTTTACGGCGCCTCGCTGATCTACGGCTTCTCGGGCGCCACGAATTTCGAGACCATCGCCGGCGTGATGACCGACCATTCGGGCGGCGCGCCGATCGGCGTGGTCTTCGGCATCGTGTTCGTCTCGGCCGCTTTGGCGTTCAAGGTGTCGGCCGCCCCGTTCCATATGTGGACGCCCGACGTCTACGAAGGCGCGCCCACGCCGGTCACGGCGTTCTTCGCCGCAGCGCCCAAGCTCGCCGCGATGGCGCTGCTGGTGCGCGTCATGGTCGAGCCGCTGGGCTCGCTGGTCGGCGATTGGCGGCAGATCGTCGTCTTCGTCGCCATCCTCTCGATGCTGCTCGGCAGCTTCGCCGCCATCGCGCAGACCAGCATCAAGCGTCTGATGGCCTACAGCTCGATCGGCCATGTCGGGTACGCGCTGGTCGGCCTTGCCGCCGGCGACGAAACCGGCGTGCGCGGCGTGCTCGTCTACATGGCGATCTACGTCGTGATGAATCTCGGCGCCTTCGCCGTCATTCTGTCGATGAAGCGTGACGGCAGAATGGTAGAGACGATCGGCGATCTCGCCGGTCTCGCGCGCACGCGCCCGATGCTGGCGGCGGGCTTGGGCATCGCCATGTTCTCGATGGCCGGCATTCCGCCGCTCGCCGGGTTCTTCGGCAAGCTTTACGTTTTCCTCGCGGCGGTGTCTGCGGGTCTGTATCTGCTTGCCGTGATCGGTGTGCTCGCCTCGGTCGTCGGCGCGTTCTATTACCTGCGCATTGTCAAGATCATGTATTTCGACGAGCCCGTGCCTGCGTTCGACGCGGCCGAGAGCAACGGCCCGACGGCGGTGCTCGCGGTTTCGTCCGCCTTCACGCTGCTGTTCTTCCTGCTGCCCGGGCCGCTGGTCGCGGCGGCGACCACGGCGGCGGCGTCGCTGTTCGGCGGTTGATCGCGGCGGACGCCGTGCGCTTGCGTTTGCCGCCGGATTTCCGGCTGGCGGCCCACGATAGCGTCGGCTCGACCAACGACGAAGCCAAGGCGATCGCGCGCGATGGCGCGCCGGATTTGACGCTCGTCTGGGCGCGCGAACAGCAGGCAGGCAGGGGCCGCCAAGGCCGGGTCTGGGAATCGCCGCGCGGCAATCTCTATCTCTCGCTCGTTCTGCGGCCGAAGGCGAAAGCCGCGATTGCGGCTCAGCTTTCCTTCGTCGCCTGCATCGCGGTTGGCGAGACCGTGGCCGAACTCGGCGCGGGCGACATCGAATACAAATGGCCCAACGACGTGCTCGTCGGCGGGCGGAAGATTTCGGGCGTGCTGCTCGAAGCCGAAAGCGGCGGCGACGGTCTCGAGTATCTGATCCTGGGCGTGGGCATCAATCTCGCCTCGTCGCCGGCCCGAACGCGCTACCCCGCGACGGCGCTGCCCGGCGATGTCGCGGTCGAAGCCGCGCTCGAGGCTTTCGCGCGCAGCTTCCTCGTTTGGTATCGGCGCTGGGCGGCGGAAGGCTTTGCGCCCGTGCGTCAAGCTTGGCTCGCGCGTGCCGCGCGCCTGGGTCTGGCGATCGAAGTGCGCCTGCCCGACCTTACGCTGGAAGGCGTGTTCGCCGAATTGGGGGCGGGGGGCGAACTCCTGCTCGACACCGCCGCCGGGCGGCGTATCGTCACGGCGGGGGACATCCATTTGCCGGGGATCGGATGACCATGCTGCTCGTCATCAACTCCAACAATACCAACACCGTGTTCGGCGCGTTCGACTACGCGACGGGCGACAAGATCGCCTCGTGGCGGATTTCGACCGAACCCAAACGCACCGCCGACGAGTATGCGGTATGGCTCACGCATCTGATGGCGCTGCAATCGATGACGCTGGCCCAGATCGCTGGCGTCGTCGTATCGAACGTCGTGCCGCAAGCGATGTTCAATCTGCGCGATTTCTGCCGTCGCTACGCGAAGGCGGAGCCGGTGATCGTCGGCGAGAAGGGCCTGAAATACGGGCTGGAGATTCGCATCGATCGCCCGGAAGAGGCGGGCGCCGACCGCATCGCCAACGCGGTGGGCGCGCGCACGCGCTACAAAATGCCGGGCGTCGTTGTCGATCTCGGCACGGCCACGACGTTCGACGTGCTCGACGCGCACGGCAACTACTGCGGCGGCACGATCAGCCCGGGCATCAATCTCGCCTTCGAAGCGCTTTATATGGGTGCTGCGAAACTGCCGCGGATCGAAATCCGCCGGCCGGCGCGCACCATCGGCACCTCGACCGTGACGGCGATGCAGTCGGGTATCTTCTGGGGCTATGTCGGTCTGATTGAAGGTATCGGCACGCGCATCGCCGACGAATTGGGCGGAACGCCGACCTTCATCGGCACGGGCGGCCTTATCTCGATCATCGCCGAGCACACCAAGCTGCTCGCCCATGTCGACCCCGATCTGACCTTGAAAGGTCTGGTCGATATCCACAAATTGAACCGATGAGCGTGGACAAGGGGCTCTATTTTCTGCCGCTCGGCGGCTCGGGCGAGATCGGGATGAATCTCAACCTCTACCGCTATGGCGGCAAGTGGTTGATGGTCGATCTTGGCGTCACCTTCGGCGACGACGCGATGCCGGGGATCGACGTCATCACGCCCGATCCCAGTTTCATCGCCGAGAACCGCGACGATCTGCTCGGCCTCGTGCTGACCCACGCGCACGAGGACCATCTTGGCGCCGTGCCCTATCTGTGGCCGCTCCTGCGCTGCCCGATCTACGCGACGGGCTTCACTGCGTCGTTCCTGAAGCGCAAATTGGCCGAGACCGATTTCGCCAATCAGGTGCCGATCCACATCATCGAGCAGGGCGCGCGTTTGCAGATCGGCGACTTCGACGTCGAACTCATCCATATCACCCATTCCTGCCTGGAACCGAACGCGCTGGCGATCCGTACGCCGGCCGGCACGGTGCTGCATACCGGCGACTGGAAGCTCGATCCCGAACCGTTGATCGGTCCGACGACCGACGCCGACGCCTATCGCCGCATCGGCGACGAAGGCGTGCTCGCCCTCGTCGGCGACTCCACCAACGCGATCAAGGACGGCGAGTCCGGCTCCGAAGGTTCGGTCTACGAAGAACTCGCGAAGCAGATCGCGGCAGCGCCCCAGCGCGTGGCGATCGCGTGTTTCGCGTCGAACGTCGCGCGCGTCGAAAGCATCGCGCGCGCGGCGCGCGCGGCGGGACGGGAGGTGGCGCTGGTCGGCCGCTCGCTGTGGCGCATCTACGAAAGCGCGCGCGAGAACGGTTATCTCGCCGATCTGCCGCCCTTCATGACCGAGACCGACGCGGGCTACGTGCCGCGCGACCGGATCGCACTGATCTGCACGGGCTCGCAAGGCGAGCCGCGCGCGGCCTTGTCGCGCATCGCGGCCGACGATCATCCGCATATCGTGCTGGAGGATGGCGACTGGGTCCTGTTCTCCTCGCGGACCATTCCCGGTAACGATCGCGCGGTCGGCCGGATGCAGAATCAGCTGATGCGTTTGGGCGTGAAGGTCGTCACCGACCGCGACGCGCCGATCCACGTCTCGGGCCATCCATGCCGCGACGAATTGGCGGCGATGTATCAATGGATACGTCCCCGTGTGGCGATCCCCGTGCACGGCGAACATCTGCACATGACTGCGCATGCCGAGCTGGCGCGCGACTGTCAGGTTCCGTTCCAGATCGTGCCGGAGAACGGCCAGATCATCCGTCTTGATCTGCCCGGCGGTCCGCAAGTCGTCGACCACGTCCCGTCCGGGCGCTGGGCCGTCGATGGCGGGCGCTTGCTACCGGTCGACGGCGCGGTCGTGCGGGGCCGGGCAAAGCTGCTGTGGAACGGCGCCGTCGTCGCGACAGTCGTGGTCGACCGCAAGGGGCGCTTGATGGCCGACCCGCAGGTCTCGGCGCCGGGGCTGATCGACCCGGACGATCCGGGCGACGAATTGGCCGACGATCTGATCGAGGCGGTGCGCGGCGCCGTCGCCCGCGTGCCCGACAAGGCGCCCGAAGACGAGATCGCCGAGGCCGCCCGCCGCGCGGTGCGCAAGCTCGTGAACCAACGTTTGGGCAAGAAGCCCGTCGCCCAGATCCACGTCGTGCGGGTCTAGCCGCCGCCCGGCGGCAATGCTATTTCCTTCCCCATGATCGGTCGTCTCAACCATGTCGCGATCGTCGTGCCGGATCTGGCGGCCGCGTCGCGCACCTATCGCGAGACCTTGGGCGCCAAGGTCTCCGCCCCCGTCGATCTGCCCGCCCATGGCGTGACGACGGTGTTCGTCGAACTCGACAACACCAAGATCGAGCTGCTGCATCCGCTGGGCGAGAAATCGCCGATCGCGAAGTTCCTCGCCGACCATCCCTCGGGCGGGATGCACCATGTCTGCTACGAGGTCGAGGACATCCGCGCCGCGCGCGACCGTTTGAAGGCGCACGGGGCCCGCGTGCTGGGCGACGGCGAGCCGAAGATTGGCGCGCACGACAAACCCGTGCTGTTCCTGCACCCGAAGGATTTCGCGGGCACGCTCGTGGAGCTCGAACAGGCATGACGCCGGTCACCGCCATCGCGATGTATCTGGTGATCTGGTGGATCGTGCTTTTCGCTGTGCTGCCTTTCGGCGTGAAGCCGACGCAAGAGCCCGGCGGAAAAGGCCAGATGGCCGGCGCGCCCGAGAAGCCGATGATGGGCAAGAAGGTCCTGTGGACCAGCATCGTCGCCGCTGGCGTCTGGCTGCTGATTTTCGCGGTCGTGCATTCCGATCTGCTGCCGGTGCGCGACGCGCTGCAGATGCCGCCGCGCTGATCCGATGAGCGGCTATTGCGATATCGCTCCCGGCCACGCGCTGCACGGTCCCTATCACGACGGCGAGCACGGTTTTCCGTTGAACGGCGACGACGCGCTGTTCGAGCGTTTGCTGCTGGAGATCAACCAAGCCGGCTTGTCTTGGGAATTGATGCTGAAGAAGCGCGAAGGATTCCGCGCCGCTTATGCCGGGTTCTCGGTCGCCAAAGTCGCGCGGTTCGGCGCCAAGGACACGGCGCGCCTCCTGGCCGATGCCGGCATCGTGCGCAATCGCTTGAAGGTCGCCGCCGCGATCCACAACGCGAACGTGATCCTCGGCCTTGCCAAGTCGCACGGGTCCTTCGCCGGTTGGATCGAAGCGCATCATCCGCTGACCAAAAAGGAATGGTGCAAGGTCTTCGCCAAGACCTTCAAATTCACCGGCGGCGAGATCGTCGGCGAATTCTTAATGAGCATCGGCTATTTGCCGGGCGCGCATCGCGAAACCTGTCCCGCCTACAAGCGTATTGCGAGGCGGAACCCGCCTTGGATGACGGCGGCGAAAAAAGGTTTCGCGTACTAGATTCGAGAGGAACTAGGCCCTAGAAAACCGAAACCCGGCGGCCGCTTTCAAGCGAACCCGCCGGGCTGGTATTGGCGTGAACTCCCCAAACTTGGGCCGTGCGTCCCCGTGCGGGGCGTGTTCTTATTTAAGGCGAGTATAGAGGGCCCAACGCGGCTGTCGAGCAATTTGTGCGAAGTTGCTTGTGTACATACGAAATGAAGTTTCAAGTATCTGTTGCGCTGCACAAAAGCCGGGCAGGTGTGTCGTAGTTTTGCCGAATTATCGTGAAATTCAAAGACCCTAGATGCAGGAGGCTAAAATGGCCGCCAATTTCAGATGGATCGCCGTTTTCGGATTCGCGATGGCCGGGGGCGTTCTGGGGGGCGCCGGAGCGCAAAATCTCCCTGCGACGCCAACGAAAATTGAGGTGACAGGGGTGGATTGCCGACGGCTCTTCGCCGCCCACCAGCCAACGGCGGACGTCGCCTACAAGCCGGGCGTCGATGTCCATGGCAAGCCCGTGGCCCCGGCCGATCTCAATCCCGCGCCCCAGATCAAGCTGCCCGAAACCGTAGCCTTCGACGTGGCCGTCGATCTGCGCCGTTTCGGCGTGCCGCTAACTTCGCCCTTGTTCCAGCCCTCGGTGAAGCTGGGGGAGGTGCGGGTCGACGTATTGACCGGCAAAACTCTCTATAACGGCGAGGCGATCGGCAATCCGGAGATCGAGGCGTTGCGCGAAGCCTGCAAAGCCCAAGGCTTGGCGCCACGCTAAGATTCGCTTACGGTCGCGCCACTTTCGAGCGAATCCCTCCAGCCCCGAACGGACCCATGCGCCTTTCGCGTTACTTCCTGCCCACGATCAAGGAAAATCCCTCCGAGGCGCAGATCGTCTCGCATCGTCTGATGCTGCGCGCGGGCATGGTCCGCCAGTCGGCGGCGGGCATCTATTCCTGGCTGCCGCTCGGCTTCAAGGCGTTGAAGAAGATCGAGCAGATCGTGCGCGAGGAGCAGAACCGTTCGGGCGCCATCGAATTGCTGATGCCCACGATCCAGTCGGCCGATCTGTGGCGCGAAAGCGGCCGCTACGACGATTACGGCAAGGAGATGCTGCGCATCGTCGACCGGCACGAGCGCGAGATGCTGTTCGGGCCGACGAACGAAGAACTCATCACCGACATCTTCCGCGCCTATGTGAAGAGCTACAAGGATTTGCCGCTGAACCTCTACCACATCCAGTGGAAGTTCCGCGATGAGGTGCGCCCGCGCTTCGGCGTGATGCGCGGCCGCGAATTCCTGATGAAGGATGCGTACTCTTTCGACATCGACGGAAAGGGCGCGCGCGCCGCCTACAACAAGATGTTCGTCGCCTATTTGCGCACCTTCGCGCGCATGGGCTTGAAGGCCATCCCGATGCGCGCCGACACCGGCCCCATCGGCGGCGATCTCAGCCACGAATTCATCATCCTCGCCGACACGGGCGAATCTGAAGTCTACTGCGACGCTTCGTGGATGGAAGGCGACGTGCTGAAGAAGGACGTCGATTTCACGGCCGATCTTCAGCCGCTGGTCGACGAATGGCTGTCGAAATACGCCGCGACCAGCGAAATGCACGATCCCGCGAAGTGCCCCGTGCCCGCCGATCGCTTGCGCAAGGCGCGCGGCATCGAGGTCGGGCACATCTTCTATTTCGGCACCAAGTATTCGAAGCCCATGAACGCCCAGGTCGCGGGCCCTGACGGCGCGCCCGTGCTGGTCGAGATGGGCTCCTACGGGATCGGCGTGTCGCGCCTGGTCGGCGCTTTGATCGAAGCGAGCCACGACGAAGCGGGCATCGTGTGGCCTGACGCCGTGGCGCCTTTCGATGTGGCGCTCGTCAATTTGCGTGTGGGCGACGCCAAGTGCGACGCGGCATGCGAAGATATCTATGCCAAGCTCCAGAAAGCTGGCAAAGACGTTCTCTATGCCGACACGTCCGACAGCGCGGGCGCCAAATTCGCGACAATGGATCTAATCGGCTTGCCTTGGCAACTCGTCGTGGGCCCGCGCGGCCTCGCCAACGGCAAGGTGGAATTGAAGCGCCGCCGCACGGGCGAGCGCGTCGAAATGTCGGTCGAGGAGGCATTGAATCGCCTGCTCGCGCCGGCTTCCTGAGCTGCGCATGGCCTTCGGCGTGTTCGAGCGGATGGTGGCGATGCGCTATCTGCGCGCGCGCCGCCAGGAGGGCTTCATCTCCGTCATCGCGTGGTTCTCGCTGACGGGAATTGCACTCGGCGTGGCGACGCTCATCATCGTCATGGCGGTGATGAACGGCTTCCGCGCCGAACTGCTTGGCCGCATCCTCGGCCTTAACGGCCATATGACCGTCTACGGCGCGTCGGAGCCGTTGCACGATTGGGATGCGGTGGCAGCGCGATTGCGCGCGTTGCCCGACGTGCTCGACGCTTCGCCCTTGGTCGAAGGCCAGGCGATGGCGACGGCGAACGGGGTGGCGAGCGGGGCACTGGTGCGCGCGCTTCGGCCCGACGACATGGCGCGGCGTGCGCTGATCGTCTCCAACGTCAAGTCTGGCGACCTCGCCGACTTCATCGGGGACGACGCGGCGATGATCGGCATCCGCATGGCGGGGCGCATGGGCCTCAAAGTCGGCGACCGGATCACGCTGATTTCGCCGCAGGGCAACGTCACCGCCTTCGGCACGATGCCGCGTTTGCGCGCCTTCAAGATCGCCGCGATCTACGAAGTCGGCATGTTCGAATACGACAACGCTTTCGTCTTTCTGCCGATGGAGGCGGGACAGAGCTTCTTCCGCACCGGCGAGGACGTCTCGGGCATCGAGGTCTTCGTGCGCGATCCGCAGCGCGTGTGGCTGGCGCGGCGCGACGTGATCGCGACGGCGCAGCAACCGGTCCGCGTGCTGGATTGGCAGCAAGCCAATTCCAGCTTCTTCAACGCGGTCCAGGTCGAGCGCAACGTGATGTTCCTGATCCTGACGCTGATCATCCTGGTCGCCGCGTTCAACATCGTCTCGTCGCTCATCATGCTGGTGAAGGACAAGTCGCGCGACATCGCCATCCTGCGCACGATGGGCGCGTCGCGCGGTTCGGTTTTGCGCATCTTCTTCATGGCGGGCGCCTCGATCGGCGTGCTCGGGACCTTCGCCGGGCTGGGTCTGGGGCTGTTGTTCAACGCGAATATCGAGCATATCCGCCAGTTCCTGCAGTGGATCACCGGGACGCAGCTGTTTTCGCCGGAGGTGTATTTCCTCGCGACCATGCCGTCGAAGACCGATCCGAACGAAGTGGTGCAGGTGATGCTGATGTCGCTCGGCCTTTCGTTTCTCGCGACGATCTATCCCGCATGGCGTGCCGCGCGCCTCGATCCGGTGGAAGCGCTGCGTTATGAGTGAGGCGGCCCTCGAACTCAAAGGCCTTCATCGCCGGTTCGCGCAAGCGGGCGGCACGCTGCACGTTTTGCGCGGCGCAGCGCTTCGCTTGATGCCCGGCGAATGCGTGGCGCTGGTCGGCCCGTCGGGGGCCGGCAAATCGACGCTGCTGCATTGCGCGGGGCTTCTCGAGAAGCCGGACGAAGGGGCGGTTCTGCTCGGCGGGCGGGATTGCGCGATGATGGACGAAACCGAGCGCACCAAGGCGCGGCTAAGCGACATCGGATTCGTCTATCAGTTCCACCATCTGTTGCCCGAGTTCACCGCGCTCGAAAACGTGATGATGCCCCAGCTCGTCGCGGGCAAGACGAAGGCGCAGGCGGCCGCGCGCGCCAGGGAGCTGCTGAATCGCGTCGGACTGTCGGCGCGCGAGGACCATCGCCCGGCGCGTTTGTCGGGCGGCGAACAGCAGCGCGTGGCGATCGTTCGCGCCGTAGCCAACGGGCCACGCGTGTTGCTGGCCGACGAACCGACGGGCAATCTCGATCCGCGTACCGCCGAGGGCGTGTTCGCAGAACTGCTCGCTCTCGTGCGCACGACGGGGCTCGCGGCGCTGGTCGCGACCCACAATCCCGAGCTTGCCGATCGGATGGATCGAAAGCTTCAGTTGCGCGATGGAACGCTCTCCGCCCCTTGACGTTGGCGAAGCGGAGCGAAACACTACCCAAGTCGTTGCGACTCGGGAGTCGATTTTGCGCCTAACTGCAATTCGCAATTTGGGAATCGCCGCCGCCGCCGCGCTGGCGTTGGGTGCGTGCGGCTTGACGGGCCAGTCGGCGACCACCGGCTCGGCTTCCAATCCGAACGACAAAAACGCCTCGCCCGGTCCGGGTTTCGTGCGTTTCACCGACGTGCCGATGCCCGCGAACGCGACGGTCGATCTCAACAATCTGTTCGTGATGGGCAATGACGGCGCTTGGTTCGGCCGGATCGTGTTGCAGCCGGGCAGTTCGGTCGCCGACATGTACGAATTCTATCGCCGCGAAATGCCGCGTTTCGGCTGGTCGGAGGTCTCGAACATCCGCTCGGCGAACTCGGTGCTCGTGTTCCAGCAGGGCGATCGCGTCGCGACGATCCAGATCAATCCGTCGGGTACGATCACGGCGGCGAGCAAGGTCGAATTCTCGATGACGCCGCGCACCGGACAATTGCGCGTGATGTCGAACGGGCCGCAGCCGTCGCAGCCGGGGCCGCTGCCTGCCAATCCGCGCTCGCAGGTCGATAGCGCGCCGCTGCGTTGACCGCGCGCGCGTTCTGCGCGGATTCCGATCTGCGCTACGAGTCTGCCCGGCATCGTTTCGCGCCCGGCGAAGGTTTCGCGCTGGGTGCGGATTACCGCCTGGCGCATTTGCCGCTGATCGACCCCGATCATCCGAGAGTCGTCGCCTCGGTGCCGGGCAAGGATTACGACAGGGGCCGCTATGCGGCGGCGCGCCACGCGTTGGCCGTGCATGTCGCGACCGATGCCCTGAACGCCAGCGCCGTCTTCCGCGAACTCGACGCGGATCTGCGGACGCGCGCGGTCGCCGCGAAGATCGCTTGGGAGACGCAGGACAGGCGCCGCGACGTACTGCACGCGACCATCGCGGGCCCGGTCGATGCGCGCACGGCGGATGAATATCTAGCGGCCGGCCGCGAATGGTTGAGCCGGACCGGCAACGCGGCGATCCGCCTGGGCGGGCCGTTCGTCGGCAACCGCAATCACGGGCGCGTCTATCTGCCCGTCTATCCCGAGAAGCGCGGCGGCACCGATGTGTATGCCGATCTGCAACGCGCGATCGGCGCGCGTATCTCGGGCTTCTACGCCGTCGGTCTATGGCATCTTGCCGACGATTTGGATGCGATCGAGGCTGCGTCGCTCGCCGCATGGCTCGAACGCTGGGGTGGGGAAACCGTCGCGAACCTCGACGATTCGCGGCTCGGCGTTCTGACGACGACCGACGATCAGGCTATCCACAGCCTGGTATGGCGCTGGATCGAATCGGCCGACGGGCGCTAGGCTCGGTCGATGTCCTACGCCGATTTCGTCCATCTGCGCGCCCATTCGGCGTATTCGCTGTCCGAGGGCGCCATCAAAGTGAAGAAGCTGGTCGAGCTTGCCAAAGGCTCGGACATGCCGGCCTTGGGCATCGCCGACACCGGCAACCTTTTCGGCGGTCTCGAATTCTCCTACGCCGCGATCGAGGCGGGCGTGCAGCCGATCATCGGCTGCGATCTGGGTGTGCGCCGCGCGGGCGAAAGCGGGGGCATGGCCGCGCGCATGGGCAAGGCGCCCGAGCCCGATCGCCTGCTGCTGATCGCGCAGACCGAAGCGGGCGGCGCCAATCTCGGCAAGCTGTCGAGCCGCGCCTATCTCGACACGCCGTCTGGCGAGACTCCGCAAGTCGCGCTGGCGCAGATCGCCGAGAAATCGGAAGGCCTGCTGTGTCTGACCGGCGGCGCGCAAGGGCCTGTTGGAAGACTGCTGCTCGAAGGCCAGCGCGCGGCGGCCGAGGCGACCCTCGACAAGCTTCAAGCGGCGTTTCCCGGTCGGCTCTATATAGAGATCCAGCGCCACGGCTTGCCCGAAGAAGACAAGATCGAGGAAGCGCTGATCGAACTCGCCTATGCGCGCGATCTGCCGCTGGTCGCGACCAATGGCGTCTATTTCGCGGGCACGGGCATGTACGAAGCGCACGACGCGCTGCTGTGCATCGCCGAAGGACGCTTCGTCGCCGATCGCGAGCGCCGGCGGCTGACGCCGGAGCATCGCTTCAAGACGGCCGCCGAAATGCGCGCGCTGTTCGCCGACCTTCCCGAGGCGACCGACAACACGCTGGTCGTTGCCAAGCGCTGTTCGTGGTGGTTCGCGGGGCGCAAACCGATCCTGCCGCGTTCGACCCGCGCCAAGGACGCGTCGGAAGCCGACGCGCTGCGCGCCCTGGCGCGCGAAGGTTTGGAGAAACGCCTGATCGAAAGCGTGTGGACACCCGAGATGAACGCCGCACGGCGCGAGGAAGTCGCCAAGCCCTATCGCGATCGGCTGGAATTCGAGTCCGGCATCATCGTGCAGATGGGGTTTCCGGGCTACTTCCTGATCGTCGCCGACTTCATCCAGTGGGCGAAGTCGCACGGCATTCCCGTGGGCCCGGGCCGCGGGTCCGGGGCGGGCTCGGTCGTCGCCTGGGCGCTGACGATCACCGATCTCGATCCGTTGCGCTTCGGCTTGCTGTTCGAGCGCTTCTTGAATCCCGAGCGCGTGTCGATGCCCGACTTCGACGTCGATTTCTGCCAGGATCGCCGCGACGAAGTGATCCGCTACGTGCAGGGCATCTACGGCGAAGATCGCGTCGCGCAGATCATCACCTTCGGTAAGCTGCAAGCGCGCGCGGTTCTGCGCGACACGGGCCGCGTGCTCGGCATGCCCTACGGTCAGGTCGACCGTATTTGCAAACTCGTGCCGAACAATCCGGCGGCCCCCGTCACGCTGCAACAGGCGATCGACGGCGAACCCGCTTTGCGCGAGATGATCGCGGCCGACGAAGCGGTCGCGCGTCTGGTGGAGATCGCGAAGAATCTCGAAGGCCTCTACCGCCATGCGTCGACCCACGCGGCCGGCGTGGTGATCGGCGACCGGCCCCTAGACGAATTGGTGCCGCTCTATCGCGATCCGCGTTCGTCGATGCCGGTCACGCAATTCAACATGAAGGACGTCGAAAAGGCGGGGCTGGTTAAGTTCGACTTCCTCGGCCTGAAGACGCTGACCGTGATCGTGCGCGCGGTCGAGCTGATCGCGCGCAAGGGCGAGACGGTCGATATCGACCATCTGCCGCTCGACGATCGAAAGTCGTACGAGCTGCTATCGAAGGGCGATACGGTCGGCATCTTCCAGCTCGAAAGCACGGGTATGCGCGACGCGGTGCGGCGGCTGCGCCCCGACCGGATCGAGGACATCATCGCGCTCGTGGCGCTTTATCGCCCGGGCCCGATGGAGAACATACCGAAATACATCGCGGTCAAGCAGGGCGCGGAGAAGCCCGACTATCTGCATCCGAAGCTGGAGCCGATCCTGAAGGAAACCTACGGGGTCATCATCTATCAGGAACAGGTGATGCAGATCGCGCAGGTGCTGTCCGGCTATTCGCTGGGCGGCGCGGATCTCTTGCGCCGCGCGATGGGCAAGAAGATCAAGGCGGAGATGGACGCCCAGCGGAAGATCTTCGTCGACGGCGCGGTCGTCAACGGCGTCGCCGAGGCGCAGGCTTCGTCGATTTTCGACCTCGTCGACAAGTTCGCGGGTTACGGATTCAACAAGAGCCACGCGGCCGCCTATGCGATCGTCGCCTACCAGACCGCGTGGCTGAAGGCGAACCATCCGGTCGAGTTTTTCGCTGCGTCGATGACGCTCGATCTGTCGAACACCGACAAGCTCAACATGTTCCGGCAGGAGGTCGAGCGCCTCGGCTATCGGATATTGCCCCCGGACGTGAACAAATCCGAAGCCGCGTTCACGGTCGAATATCCGGAAGGCGCGGCGGGTAAGGGTGCCGTGCGCTATGCGCTCGCTGCCGTGCGCAATGTGGGTCTCGCCGCGATGGAGGCTTTGGTCGCCGAGCGCAAGGCGAACGGGCCGTTCAAGTCGCTGTTCGACATGGCGCGGCGGATGGACGCGCGTCAGCTCAACAAGCGCCAGCTCGAAAATCTGGTGAAGGCCGGCGCGTTCGACAGTCTCGATCCCAATCGCGCGCGGGTGTTTGCGGCGATCGAAATGCTGCTGCGCACGGCGCAAGCGACGGCCGAGGAGCGCGAGACCAATCAGGTCAATCTGTTCGGCGGCGGGCCGGGCGCCGCCGCAGCGAACGATCCGCCTTTGCCGAAGGTCAAGGAATGGAGCCTGCACGAACGCTTGCAGGCGGAATTTGAAAGTGTGGGATTCTATCTCGCGGCCCATCCGCTGGACGCTTATGCGGTCGGGTTGAAGCGTCTGGGCGTCGTGCGTTCGGGCGAGATCGCGCGCAGCCTTGCCGCCGGCGGATCGACGCGCGTGCGTCTCGCCGGCACGGTGCTCGGCCGCAAGGAACGGACGTCGGCGAAGGGCAACAAATTCGCCTTCGTCCAATTATCGGATGCGGGCGGCACTTACGAGATCATGATTTTCTCGGAAGTGCTGGCGAAGTCGCGCGAGCTTTTGGACAGTGGCAAGCCGCTGCTCGTCTATGCCGATGCGCGGGTCGAGGAGGAAAGCGTCAGGCTGCTGGCGAGCGACATCAAGGCGCTCGACCAGGAAGTTGCGAACTCGGCCGCCGGTTTGCGCATCGGCATCGGCGATGCGGGCGCGGTCGAGGAATTGCGCAAGGTCGTCGCCAACGCCAAAAAGGGCAAAGGCGCCATCCGCGTCCAGGTGCGCAGCGCGGAAGGGGCGGAAGTCGACATCCGCTTGAAGGAGACCTTCGCGATCACGCCGGAGATCCGTCAGGCGCTCGGCCAAGTCCCCGGGATTCTCGAAGTCGCCGAGATTTGACGCGCAGCCGATACTCGCTATTCTCCGCCGCCATGGCGGCGGAATTCACGCGCACCTACAAGACCGGCGAAGTCATTTTCACCCAAGGTGAAGACGGGCATTTCGCGTGTCTGCTGCGCGAAGGTCTGGTCGAGCTGTTCAGCGGCGAGGGCGCATCTCGTGTGCCGATCGCGCAGGTGCAGCCCGGACGGATTTTCGGCGAGCTTTCGCTCGTCGACGGCGGCAAGCGCATGGCGACGGCGCGCGCGCTGATCCCCAGCAAGGTGTTCCTGCTCGACGAAAAGCTCTTCCGCGGCAAGCTCGACGCGTTGCCCGAAAACGACCGCCGCACTTTCGCGCGGCTGATCGAGTTCGTGCGCGATACGCTGCCCTATGGTCTCGCCAAACCGGGCGAAAAGGGCGCGCCCGATGCCGCGACGATTGCAGAAATGTCGGCACTGGTCGATGGCGCGGAGCTGACGCAGAACGTCGCGCAGCACGGCGACGAATTCCTCGGCACGCTTGCCGATCTGCTTGTTTTCTACGCCAAGCGGCGTCTGCCCCCGGCTTGAACTCAGGGTCTCGCAAAAAACGCGCCGGTCAGCACCATGTCGATCGTAGCGCCGTCGGACGACAGGGGCAGGCGCAGGATTTCGAGGTTCAGCGGCCGTCCGCCGACCATTCCGTTGATGCGGTCATGCGTCGGCGCGCGCGTCGCGACGACATCGAGATACGATTGGATGAGGCGCCGCGCGAGTTCCTGATCGGGAATATCGTCGACGTAGAGACCGGTCGCGTCGTAGCCGGCATATTCGACGATGCGTGTACCGATCAGACGATGGCGGAAACGGATCGGGTCGCCCGGTTCGACATCGGCAAGGATCAGATGGCCCAGCGCGAAACGCATCTCCAGCGGATCGATGTCCACGCGAGCGGGCAGCCGGTCGTGCGGCCGCCGTTTCGTTTGCCAATACTCCAGCAAGCGGCGCAATTCGGGCCGTTCGATGGCGAGCTGGGGTAGGGTGACGATCATGAAGTGCAAAATGCACGGCGCATCTGAACGGCGCCTTAATCCGGCTTATGATATTTTTTTTGGGTAATTAGATACCCATAGACCGTGCTTGCAAAGCCTGGGGCGCTGGGGTACATGCCTGCGCGCGCCGCTGGGCATTCCGTCCGGTCGGCGACAAACCCTCACGCGGGACTTTCCGTCTTCCGGCGCCATAGGCCGGAGGCCGTTCCGGTGCCGGTTCCCTTCGTGGAACCCGGTGCTCGTCCCGCGGCGGATCAACCGGAGAAAGGATAACTCGCCCATGGCGATTCCGTCTTACACGATGCGTCAGCTGCTCGAAGCGGGCGTGCATTTCGGCCACCAGACCCGTCGTTGGAATCCGAAGATGGCGCCGTATCTGTTCGGCGTGCGCAACAACATCCATATCATCGACTTGCAGCAAACCGTGCCGCTGCTTGACGCCGCTCTCCAGGCGGCGCGCGACGTGGTTTCGCGCGGCGGCCGCGTGCTGTTCGTGGGCACGAAGCGTCAGGCGCAAGATCCGGTGGCCGAAGCCGCCAAGCGCTGCGGCCAGTATTTCGTGAACCATCGTTGGCTGGGCGGGATGCTCACCAACTGGAAGACGATCTCGAACTCGATCAAGCGCCTGCGCGAGATCGACGAGCGGCTGGCGGGCGATGCCGGCGCCGTCGGTCTGACGAAGAAGGAAATGCTGTTCATGACGCGCGAGAAGGAAAAGCTCGAGCGTTCGCTGGGCGGCATCAAGGAAATGGGCGGCCTGCCCGATCTGCTGTTCATCATCGACACCAACAAGGAGTCGATCGCGGTCGAAGAAGCGCGCCGCTTGGGCATTCCGGTGATCGCGATCCTGGACTCGAATTCGGATCCCAAGGGCGTCACCTTTCCGGTGCCGGGCAACGACGACGCGCTGCGCGCCATCCAGACCTATTGCGATCTGATGGCGGGCGCGGTGCTCGACGGCTTGCAGGCCGAGATGAAGGCCGCGGGCGTCGACGTCGGCGCCGCGGTCGAAGCGCCGGCGGAAGCCGTCGCCGAAGCCCCGGCCGCGACGGCCGACGGCGAAGCGGTGCCGGACAAGGATGCCGCGGCCGCAGCCGAAGCCAAGCCCAAGAAGCCGCGCGCCAAGAAGCCCGCCGCCGCGAAGGAGAAGGCCTCGGCCGAGTAAGGCCGAGTTTTCCTTTCCGCTTTCCCGTTACCGACTACGTTAGAGGACGACTATGGCCGAGATTTCCGCCGCACTCGTGAAGGAACTGCGCGAAAAAAGCGGTGCCGGCATGATGGACTGCAAGCGTGCGCTGACCGAGAGCGGCGGCGACATCGAAGGCGCCGTCGACTGGCTGCGCAAGAAGGGCCTTGCCGCGGCCGCCAAGAAGGCCGGCCGCATCGCGGCCGAAGGCCTGATCGGCGTCGCGTCGAACGGCAAGACGGGTGCTGTGGTCGAAGTCAACTCGGAAACCGACTTCGTCGCGCGCAACGACGCCTTCCAAGCCTTCGTGCGCGACGCGGCCACGGCCGCATTGTCCTCGGGCGGCGACGTCGAGAAGCTGAAGACCACGGCGCTGCCGTCCGGCGGCGCCGCGGCCGACGCGTTGACGGCGCTGGTCGCAAAGATCGGCGAGAACATGTCGCTGCGCCGCACGGCGTCGCTGACGGTGTCGGACGGCGTGGTCGCGACCTACGTGCACTCGTCGGTGTCGGCCGGCCTCGGCAAGATCGGCGTGCTCGTGGCGCTGGAAAGCGCCGGCAACAAGGACAAGCTGACGGCGCTCGGCAAGCAGATCGCGATGCACATCGCGGCGGCGAATCCGCAGGCGCTGGACATCTCCGCCGTCGATCCGGCGGCGTTGGCGCGCGAGAAGGCCGTGCTCGCCGAACAGGCCTCGGCCTCGGGCAAGCCCGCCGCCGTCGTCGAGAAGATGGTCGAAGGCCGCGTTCGCAAGTACTACGAGGAAACCGTGCTGCTCGAGCAGGTCTACGTGGTCGACGGCGAAAGCCGCGTGAAGGACGTGGTCGCGAAAACGGCCAAGGATCTCGGCACCGCCGTCGTCCTCAAGGGCTTCGTACGTTATGGCCTGGGCGAAGGCATCGAGAAGAAGTCGGAAGACTTCGCGGCGGAAGTCGCGGCCCAGCTCAAGTCCTAACGACCAACGCCGGGAGCGCGCGAATGGCCAAGGCCTCGTCCAAGTACAAGCGCGTGCTGCTGAAGATATCGGGCGAAGTGCTGGCCGGGCCCATGGGGCTCGGCCTGCATCCCGAGACCATCGACCGGATCGCGGCCGACGTTAAGGAAGTGCGCGATCTCGGCATCCAAGTCTGCCTGGTGATCGGGGGCGGAAACATTTTCCGCGGGCTGGCCGGGGCCAAAAAGGGCGTCGAGCGCGCCCATGGCGACTACATGGGAATGCTGGCGACGGTGATCAACGCGCTCGCGTTGCAGAACGCGCTGGAAGGCATCGGCGTCACCACACGCGTGCAGTCGGCCATTCCGATGGCGTCGATCTGCGAGCCCTATATTCGCCGCCGCGCGATTCGCCATATGGAGAAGGGCCGCGTCGTGATTTTCGGCGCGGGTACGGGCAACCCGTTCTTCACGACCGATACCGCCGCGGCGTTGCGCGCCTCCGAAATGGGCTGCGACGCGCTGTTGAAAGGCACCAAGGTCGACGGCGTCTATACGGCCGATCCGAACAAAGACAAGAAGGCCAAGCGCTACGACCGGCTCGGCTACAAGGAAGTGCTCGAGCGCGATTTGGGCGTCATGGACGCAGCTGCGATCGCGCTGGCCCGCGAAAACCGCATTCCCATCCTCGTCTTTTCGATCCAGAATCCAGGCGGATTCGCCGAGGTCATGAAAGGCAAAGGCCGCCACACGCTGGTCGCCGACTGACGGGCCGTTGAAGCCCGCCGCAAGAAGGGAACGAACATGTCCGCCACCGCCGATATCGAAGAACTGCGCCGCCGCATGAACGGCTCGATGGACGTGCTGAAGAAGGAGTTTTCCGGGCTTCGCACGGGGCGCGCCAACGCCAACATGCTCGATCCGGTGACGGTCGAGGCCTATGGCAGCGCGATGCCGCTGTCGCAGTGCGCCACGGTTTCGGCGCCCGAGCCGCGCATGCTGTCGGTCCAGGTTTGGGACAAGGGCTTGGTCAAGTCGGTCGAAAAGGCGATCCGCGAGGCCAATCTCGGCCTCAACCCGATGACCGAAGGCCAGCTCATCCGCATTCCGATGCCGCCGATGACCGAAGAGCGCCGCAAGGAACTCTCCAAGGTCGCGAAGAACTACGCCGAGGCGGCGCGCGTTTCCGTGCGCAACGTCCGCCGCGACGGCATGGACGGCCTCAAGAACGCCCTAAAGGACGGCAAGCAGACCGAAGACGAGAACCGCAAGGCGCAGACCCAGGTCCAGACCCTGACCGACGAGTTCATCAAGAAAATCGATGAGCAGCTCGCGGCCAAGGAAAAGGACATCATGGCCGTCTGAGCGGCCGGCATTCTCTCCAACACCGAGGACGGTCGATGACCGCCGAGCCCCGCGCCGTACCCAAGCACGTCGCGATAATCATGGACGGGAACGGCCGCTGGGCGAAATCCCGCGGATTGCCGCGCGTGGCGGGCCATAAGCGCGGCGCAGACGCCGTGCGCCGCGCGGTCAAGACCGCGGGCGAGCTGGGCGTGCGCTATCTCACGCTGTTCGGGTTCTCGTCGGAGAACTGGAAGCGCCCGCTCGACGAAATCACCGATCTGATGGCGCTGTTACGCAACTATCTGCGCTCGGAACTCGCCGAGTTGCACGCGCAAGGCGTGCGCGTGCGCGTGATCGGCGACCGCGCGCGTCTGGCGCCGGATATCGTCACGCTGATCGAACAGGCCGAGCGCACGACCGAATCGAACGCCAAGCTCGATTTCGTCATCGCGCTGTCCTACGGCGCGCGGGCCGAGATCGCGCGCGCGGCGCGCGCGCTCGCGCACGCCGCCAAGGCGGGCGAGATCGATCCCGAGACGATCGGCGAGGCGGATATCACGCGGCATCTCTATACGGCCGACATCCCCGACCCCGATCTGCTGGTGCGCACGAGCGGCGAGAAGCGCGTGTCCAATTTCCTGTTGTGGCAGGCCGCTTATACCGAATTCGTCTTCCTCGACGTGCTGTGGCCGGATTTCGATCGCGCCCATTTCGAGGCGGCGATCGCCGAGTTCGGCAAGCGCGATCGGCGCTACGGCGCCATCGTGGGATGAGCCCGCTCCGAAAACGGATCCTTTCCGGGATCGTGATGCTGATCCTGGCGCTGCTTGGTTTGTTTTCCGGACGCGAAGCTTTCGAATTGATGCTGGCCTTGTGCGGCGGCATTCTCGCCTGGGAGTGGACGCGGCTGGTGGGCGAGGGACGCTTCGGCGTCACAGGTCTCGCCATAGCTTTCGTCGTGTTGGCGGCGGGCGCCGTCGCGACCGATGAGCGCATCGCGCTCGCCTTGCTTGTGTGCTTCGCCGGGGCGATCGGCGTGTTTTTGGTCGCCGAGGGCGGCAAGCGCGGCCATCCGCGCTGGCTGGCGGCGGGACCGATCTACATCGGCGTGCCGATCGTGGTGCTGATCTGGCTGCGCGGTTACGACCTCGCGGGGCTCGAGACAATTCTGTGGCTGATGGCTTGCGTCTGGGCGACGGATACGGGCGCGTTCTTCGCAGGGCGCGGGATCGGCGGTCCCAAGCTCGCCCCCGCCTTGTCGCCGAACAAGACATGGGCCGGGCTTATCGGCGGTATGGCATGCGCCGCATTGGTCGCGCCACTCGCGAATTTGCTGGTGCCGACCGGGCCGTCCGGCACGAAGCTGGCCTTGGCCGGCGCGGCGATCGCCGTCGTCGCGCAAGGCGGCGATTTGCTCGAATCCTTCGTGAAGCGCCATTTCGGCGTGAAGGATAGCGGTAAGTTGATACCGGGGCACGGTGGCTTGTTCGACCGTGTCGACGGTCTGCTGACGGCCACCGCCGCCTTCGGCCTGTTCCAATGGGCGACCGGCGGAGCGGTGTTGGCATGGCGGTGAAGCGCGTCACCGTCCTGGGGTCGACCGGCTCGGTCGGGCGCAACACCGTCGATTTGCTGGCGCGCGAACCGGATCGCTTCGCGGTCGAGGCGCTGACCGCTAATCGCGATGTCAAAACGCTGGCGGCCCAGGCCGTCGCGTTGAAGGCTCGGCGTGCGGTCGTTGCCGAGCCGGCTGCCTATGACGATCTTAAGGCCGCCTTGGCCGGGACTGGGATCGAGGCTGCGGCCGGGGCGCAGGCGGTGGTCGAAGCCGCCCAGATGCCCGCCGAATGGGTGATGTCGTCGATCGTCGGTACGGCCGGGCTTGCCCCGACCCTTGCCGCCATCCGCCAGGGCAAGACGATCGGCTTGGCCAACAAGGAGACGTTGATCTCCGCCGGCGCCTTGATGACCCGCGAGGTCGTCAAGGCCGGGGCGACCTTGATCCCCGTCGATAGCGAGCATTCCGCGATCTTCCAGGTGTTCGAGCCGGCCCGCGCGGACAAAGTCGCAAGGCTGATTTTGACCGCCTCGGGCGGACCGTTCCGGACCCGCACGCTTGGCCAAATGCGCGACGTGACGCCCGAACAGGCGATTGCGCACCCCAATTGGTCGATGGGGGCCAAGATTTCCGTCGACTCCGCGACGATGATGAACAAAGGCCTCGAAACAATTGAGGCGATGTTTCTTTTTCCGGTCGGCGCCGAACGGATCGATGTCATCGTCCATCCCCAATCGGTCGTTCATTCGATGGTCGAATATGTCGATGGCTCGATCCTCGCGCAGCTCGGAACGCCCGATATGCGGACCCCCATTGCCGTCGCGCTGGCATGGCCCGATCGGATGGCGGCACCCGTGCCTCGCTTGGATTTCAAGAAATCAGCGAACTTGACGTTCGAAGATCCTGATTTCGAAAGATTTCCGGCCCTTCGCGTCGCGCGCGACGCCTTGCGGGAAGGCGGTGCGGCACCTACATTGTTGAGTGCGGCCAACGAAGTGGCGGTGGCCGCTTTCTTGGCGCGGCGGATCGGTTTTCTCGATATCGTCGCTTGCGTGGAAGCGGTTCTCGCCGAAGATCGTCCCGCTGCCCCCGGCGATCTCGATACGGTTGCCGAACTCGATAGGAGCGCCCGCCGCAAGGCGGAAAATTGGATTAAGAAAGTAGGTTAGTGTCATGAATTTATTTGATTATATATTGCCTTTCCTGCTTGTTTTGTCGGTCCTCATCTTCTTCCACGAGTTGGGGCATTACTGGGTCGCCCGCCGCTGTGGCGTAAAGGTCGAGGTATTCTCGATCGGTTTCGGGCGCGAACTGTTCGGATGGACCGATAAATCTGGCACGCGCTGGAAAGTCGCTCTGCTGCCGCTTGGCGGCTACGTGAAGATGTTCGGCGACGCCGACGCCGCTTCGACCCCTTCGGGCGAGCTGCGCGAAATGACCGCCGAGGAGCGTGCTGTTTCTTTTCATCACAAGACGCTCGCCCAGCGCGCCGCCGTCGTCGCCGCCGGGCCGGCGGCGAATTTCCTGCTTGCGATCGTGCTTTTCGCAGGGGTCTTCGCCTTCGTCGGCCAGCCTTTCACCCCAGCCCGGATCGGCGGTGTCATCGAGGATTCGGCCGCGGCGCGCGCCGGTCTGCAGGAAGGCGATCTGATCGTCCAAATCAACGGATCGACGATCGAGCGCTTCGAGGATATCCAGCGCATCATCCAGCTAAATCTCGACAGTCCTTTGACTATTCAGATCGAGCGTGGCGGCACCGTGATCGCGCTCAATGCCATCCCAGTCGTCATCCAGGAGACCGACCGATTGGGCAATACGGTTCGCGTCGCGCGCCTGGGAATTCGCGGCCAGGGCGTGGCCTTCAAACGCCATAACCCGATCGAGGCGGTCTGGCGCGCCAGCGGGGAGGTTTGGAACCAGACCGCGGGCACGCTAAAGGCGCTCGGTCAGATGATCGCGGGCAGCCGCGGTACCGAGGAACTGGGCGGTCCGATCCGGATCGCCCAGATGTCGGGCGAAGTTGCGCAAGGCGGTATTGCCAGCCTGATCGTCTTTATGGCGGTTTTGTCGGTCAATCTGGGGCTGATCAATCTGTTCCCGATCCCGATGCTCGACGGCGGGCATTTGGTGCTTTACGCGGCCGAAGCGGTACGCGGCAAACCATTGCCCGAACGGGCAGTCGATTACGGTTTCCGGATCGGCTTCGCATTGGTTATAACCCTCATGGTTTTCGCGACTTGGAACGACCTTGTCCACACGGGTGCGGTTCGCTTCCTGGTCGGGCTGGTTTCCTGACCGGCCGCCCGCAACCCATCTCGTGATATTCGGCGGGGATTCGGGTAAGTAGGTTTATGGCGGAGTCGCCGATTTGGCGGCTGCGACGGGCATTTACGGTCGAAGGCGGGTATACGGGTTCGCATGGCTGACGGGACTGAATTCGGCAAGAAGGCGACCGCCATGAAGGCGCTGCGCGCCGTGTGTGCCGTATTGGCGTTCGCCGCCGCAGCCGCGGCGCCGGCCGCCGCCCAGTTCACGACGCGCCAGGGCGTGATGTCCGGCGCGGTCCAGGAAATCCGGATCGAAGGGACGCAACGTATCGCGCCGGAAACCGTACGCTCGTACGTGGCTATCCAGCCCGGCGATACGCTCGACGGCGAAAATCTCGACAAAGCATTGAAGGCGCTGTTCGGGACCGGGCTATTCGCTGACGTGACTTTGCGTCAGGAAGGCAGCGCGTTGGTCGTGCGCGTGGTCGAGAACCCGATCGTCAACCGCATCGCGTTCGAAGGCAACAGCCGCATCAAGGACGAGACGCTCACGCCCGAGATGAGCCTGAAGCCGCGCACCGTTTTCACGCGCGCCAAAATCCAGGCGGACGTCAAGCGCTTGCAGGATATCTACCGCAGCACCGGCCGTTTCGCCGCGACGGTGGAACCCAAGATCATCGAACTGCCGCAAAACCGCGTCGATGTGGTGTTCGAGATCGAAGAAGGGGCCGTCACCGGCATCCAGCGCATCAATTTCGTCGGCAACAAGGAATTCGCCGACGGTTCGCTGCGCGAGCAGATCCAGACGCGCGAAAGCCGCTGGTGGCGCTTCCTGTCGAGCGACGACGTATACGATCCCGACCGCCTGTCCTACGACCGCGAATTGCTGCGCAAATACTACCTATCCTATGGCTACGCCGATTTCCGCGTTGTCTCGGCGATCGCGGAATTGGCGCCGGACCGTTCGGGTTTCAACGTCACCTTCACGCTGGACGAGGGCGAGCGCTACCGCTTCGGCAAGATCGAGGTCGTGTCCCAGATCCGCGACCTGAAGCCCGAGGATTTGATCCGCCAGGTCACCGCGTCGGAAGGCTCCTGGTACAACGCCGACGAGGTCGAAGGCTCCGTCAACGCGCTCACCGATTTCGCGATCGCTCGGGGCTTCGGCTTCGCCGACGTACGGCCGCGCGTGACGCGCGACCGCGACGGTCGCAAGATCGCCATCGTGTTCGAAGTGCAGGAAGGCCCGCGCGTCTATGTCGAGCGGGTGAATATCGTCGGCAACGTCCGCACGATCGACAAGGTCATCCGTCGCGAGGTGCAACTGGTCGAGGGTGACGCCCTCAACAACGCCAAGATCCGCCGCTCCCGCGAGCGCATTCGCGCCCTCGGCTATTTCGATCGCGTCGACGTTAACTCTGTACCCGGCGGCACGCCGGACAAGACGATCGTGAATGTCGAGGTCCAGGAAAAGTCGACCGGAGAGGTTTCGTTCGGCGTCGGTTACTCGACATCGGATGGCGCGCTGCTCGACGCATCTATCCGCGAGCGCAATCTGCTCGGCCGCGGGCAGGATATCCGGCTCGGCGGCACGCTGTCCGGCCGCCGCCAGCAGATCGATTTCTCTTTCACGCAGCCCTATTTTCTCGATCGGGAGATGGCCGCAGGTTTTGATTTGTTCCGATTGCAGCGCGACTACCAGAATTCGTCGGGTTACGATTATCGCACTACCGGTGTTATTCCGCGGCTCACGTATCCGATCACCGAGTATTTGTCACAAGAAGTCCGCTACACGCTTCGGAACGACGAAGTCACGAACGTCTCTACCGGGGCAGCCGACGTCATCAAGGACTCGGCAGGACAAGTCGTGCTGTCGGGCTTTGGCCATACCACGACTTACGATCGTCGTGACGACCGCCAGGATCCGACCGATGGCTATTTCTTGCGTCTGACCAACGACGTCGCCGGGGCTGGCGGCGATGCGAAGTTCCTGCGTTCGGGCGTGTCGGCCGGCTTTTACTATCCGATCATCCCCGAGTACGTGGTCGCGCTGACCGCGGAGACCGGTTATATTTTTGGTCTCGCAGACGATCGCGTGCGCCTGCAACACCGTTACTTCCTCGGCGGCGACAATTTGCGTGGCTTCCGTTCGCAGGGCGTGGGCCCGCGTGACAGGGCGACGGGCGGTGCTATTGGCGGTAATCGCTACTACACCAGTTCTGCCGAGCTCCAGTTCCCGACGGGTCTACCGAAAGAGTTTGGTGTGCGCGGAGCCTTGTTTTCGGATGTCGGCGGATTGTGGAGTTTCGACCGTCCGCTGGCAGGCCGTCCGGGCGCCAATGCAATTGTCGAGGATAGTTCTAGTCCGAGAGTTAGCGTCGGCGCGGGCTTGATGTGGCGCTCGCCGTTCGGGCCGATCCGCGTCAGTTTGGCACGCGCGCTGATGAAGGAAGAATTCGACCGCACCGAACTGTTCCGTTTCCAATTCGGTTCGCGGTTCTAGTCACCCGAGGGGATATTGATGTCGACGATCGCTTTCCGCGCGCGCGCCGCGCAACTCGCCGCCATGGCCGGCTTGGCCATGGCGTTGGCGGCCGCCCCCGTTGCGGCACAGCAACAGCAGCAGCAACAGCAGCAGCAACGCCAAGCGCCCGCGCAGCCGCGTCAGGCACCGGCGTCGCCCGCAGCGGGCGGCGCGGCCCCCGCGTTGTCGACCGAATTGCCGCCCAAGGGCACGCAGATCGTGTTCTTCGACGTCGACGCCGTGTTGCGCGCGTCGACCGCGATGCAGAATCTGAATTCGCAAGCCGAGCGGCAGCGCACCGCTTTGCAGAACGACGCGCAGCGCCAGGAAGGCGAGCTGCGCAAGGCCGAGGAAGAGCTCGCCGGCCAGCGCAACGTGCTGTCGCAAGACGCGTTCAACCAGCGCCGCCGCCAATTCGAAGACCGCGTCGCCAATGCCCAGCAGCAGATCCAGACCCGCCGCCGCAACCTCGAACAGGCCTATTCGGACGCCGCCGGCAAGGTTCAGCAGGCGCTGACGGAGTCGGTCATCGAAGTGATGAACGACCAGGATTATCAGATCGTCCTGCCAAACACGTTCATCTTCGTCGCGCGCTCGGCGCTCGACGTGTCGGGCGAAGTCGCGCGGCGGTTGAACCGCCGTATCCCGACCGTCTCGATGGGCAACTGACGCGCGCGCCGCCCACGGGCAGGCAGCCGCGTCCGCGACGATCATGGCCGATAGGCGCTTCCATCCTTGGGCGGGGCGCCTTTCCCTCGGGCGCTTGATCGAGATTTCCGGCGCCGCCGCGCCGGAAGGGGCCGATCTCGCGCGCGAATTCGACGGGGTGGCGTCGCTTGCCGACGCCGGCCCGGCCTACGTTTCGTTCCTCGACAACAAACGCTATCTCGCCGATCTCGCCGCGACCAACGCGGGCGCCGTGCTATTGCATCCCGCCCTTGCCGCGCGCGTTCCGCCGACGGCGCTTGCTTTGACCACGCGCGGGCCCTACGCCGCCTTCGCCCGCATCGCGGCCGCGTTCCATCCCAGACCGATGGCGGCGGCCGGTGTCCATCCGACGGCGTTCGTCGATCCCGGCGCGACGCTCGGCGCGGGCACGAGCGTCGGGCCCAATGCCGTCATTCTGGCAGGCGCCAAAATCGGGGCGGGTTGCGCGATCGGCCCCAATGCGACGATCGGGGAAGGCGTGGAACTTGGCGATGGCTCGAGCGTCGGCGCGAACGCGTCGATCAGCCATGCGGTGATCGGCCGGCAGGTCGCCATCTACGCGGGCTGCCGCATCGGACAGGACGGGTTCGGCTTCGCGATCGAGCCGACGGGGTTCGTGAAAGTGCCGCAGCTCGGCATCGTGCGTATCGGCGACAAATGCGAGATCGGCGCCAATACCTGCATCGATCGCGGCAGCGCGTCCGATACGGTGATCGGACCGGGCACCTGGATAGACAACTTGGTCCAGATCGGGCACAACGTGAAGATCGGGGTGGCCAGCGTGATCGTGTCGCAAGTCGGCATTTCCGGCTCGACCGAACTGGGCGATCAAGTGATGGTCGGCGGGCAGGGGGGCATCGCGGGCCATCTCAAGATCGGCGATGGCGCGCGCGTCGCCGCGCAGGCGGGTGTGGCGCGCAACGTGCCCGCCGGCGGCGCCGTCGGGCACGTTGCGCGCCACA
>VYME01000154.1_pt1 | contig 48321 bp, 48 predicted proteins | sample 5115281 | NCBI WGS metagenome assembly VYME01 (sample SAMN12291780, study PRJNA351875) | freshwater metagenome | isolation source: freshwater lake | place: USA: Michigan, Wintergreen Lake | collected 2013-08-08
GGGCAGGAGATCTCTCCTACAGTCTGTCTGGCGTGCAGGGCCAGCAGAAGCGGGCTGCGTCACTCCGCCCCAGCACCCGTAACATACAAGCGGGCCATGCCCGCGAAAGCGATCGTTCCGGTTGGAGCGCTCCCGAAGCATCCATCGCTTTCGGGGCCATGGGCCCCTCCTACTTCGCGCCGGACGTTGCCGTCAGAGCTTCACCAGCCCCCGTCGTGCGGCGAGCGAGATCGCCTCGGCGCAGTTCGTCACGTCGGGAGGAGTACCTGTCGACCACTGTGCATGCACCCGCCGTCACCAGGAATAACTCACCCGACATAGGGAGCCAGCCCGACCTTCCTGACGGGACTTTTCCGGTCGTCGCTGGGAACTCGGCCGTGGCTCGCCCCATGGGTGCGGTCCCACACTCGGCCGGACCGTTCGATTGGCTTCGGTGACGAGGCACCCGGTGGTGGCTCGACGGCCGGCAGGGCGGCATCAACCAGACAACATGTGGAGGAACACGTGCTCAACAAGAAATGGATCCTCGCAGCCGCCGTGGCTGCAATGGGTGCCGTCCCGGTCTCGGCGTCTGCACTCGACGTGAAGCTGGAAGTGGTTGCCGAAGGCCTGACGCACCCGATGGTGATGGTCTCGCCTCCCGGCGACGACCGGAAGTTCATCGTCGAGCAGACCGGCACCATCAAGATCCTCGGCGCCGACGGCAAGCTGCTGGACGGCGATTTCCTCAACATCAAGCACAAGCTGCCGCCCCTGAAGTGGGAGTTCGACGAGGAGGGCCTCCTCGGCATCGCGTTCCCGCCCGACTTCAAGAAGACCGGCAAGTTCTACATCTCGTACACCGGCACCCTTCGTGGTGACGCCGACCTCGGCAAGCAGCTCTGGTACGCGCACACCAACTACGTCGCCGAGATGCGCGTCTCGAAGGACGACCCCAACAAGGCCGACCAGAACTACGAGCGCATCGTCACCGCGATCGACTGGCCCCAGTTCAACCACAACGGTCACTGGATCGGCTTCGGGCCGGACGGGATGCTCTACATCTCCACCGGCGACGGCGGCTATGCGAACGACTGGGGCATCGGCCACAACGTGACCATTGGCAACGGGCAGGACAAGACCTCCCTGATGGGGAAGGTCCTCCGCATCGACGTGAAGGGCGAGCCCTACACGGTGCCGAAGGACAACCCCTTTGCCGGCAACAAGGACTACGCGCCGGAAATCTGGGCGACGGGCTTGCGCAATCCGTGGCGCTGCGCGTTCGACATGGGCGGTTCCAAGGAGCTCTTCTGCGGCGATGTGGGCCAGAACAGTTACGAAGAGATCAACATCATCTCCAAGGGTGGCAACTACGGCTGGCGCGCGCTGGAAGGGGATCACTGCTTCGACTACGTGAACCCGAACAGCCATCCGGCGAGCTGCGACAAGACGGGAATGACGGCGCCGATCATCGAGTACAAGAACTGCTCGAACCCGGCGTTCGCCTCCAAGGGCGACTGCGAAGGCATCTCCATCACCGGTGGCTATGTCTATCGCGGGCCGCACAAGCCCTGGGATGGCACGTACTTCTTCGGTGACTGGAGCAAGTCGTTCATGGTGGCCGAGGGCGTGCTCTTCGCCAGCAAGCGCAGCGGCGGAAAGTGGTCCAAGGAAACCGTCAAGGTCACGAACATCCCCGGCTTCAACGACTTCATCCTCGGCTTCGGTCAGGACAACCAGGGCAACGTGTACGTGATGGGTACCCGCGCCCGCGGGCCCAACGGCGAGCAGGACAAGATCTACAAGATCGTTCCGTAAGCCGGGCCCCGACAGCAGTGCCAGGTGGGACCGTCGGTGCCGCACGGTATGCGGCGCCGACGGTCCCGATGTCTCCCGTCACGAGAACTCACCGTGAAGTCACTCCACAACGACAAGTGGTCGCGCGGATGGCTGTTCGCCGCGATGTTGCTCGGCTGTGTACCCGTCGGCCACGCGGCTGACGAAGAGCAGCCCCCGTTTCCTCAGGATCTCCTCGGCAAACCGGAAGGGATCGCCGCCGGCAAGGCCGTGTTCGGCCAGATCTGCAAGTTCTGCCACGGCAAGAGCGCCTATCCGGGCAAGGCGCCGAAGCTCAATCCGTCGCGCTACACCCCCGAGTTCGTCTACGACCGCGTGACCAATGGCTACCGCGGCATGCCGAGCTTCCGGGAGCAGTTCTCGGAACAGGAACGCCAGGCCGTCGTGGTCTACGTGCTCAGCAAGGAGTTCTCGAACTAGTGGGTGCCAACGGCATCGACGGGGGGTTCCATCACGACATGCAACGTCCGGGATGTCGTCCGTGAAGCGCACCGTCGTCCTCGACGTGGTGGGCATGACACCGGCGCTGATGCGTTTCGCGCCTCATCTGACCAGGCTCGCAGCGCGCGGTGGGCAACGCCCCCTCACCACCGTGCTGCCCGCCGTCACGACCACGGTCCAGTCGACGCTCGTCACCGGCACCTTGCCACGCGACCACGGTGTCGTCGCCAACGGGTGGTACTTCCGCGACACCGCGGAAGTCTGGCTGTGGCGCCAGTCGAACCATCTCGTGCACGGCGAGAAGGTGTGGGACGCAGCGAAGCGGCGCGATCCCGCGTTCACCTGCGCGAAGCTCTTCTGGTGGTACAACATGTATGCGTCCGCGGACCACACCGTGACGCCGCGTCCGATGTATCCCGCCGACGGACGCAAGCTTCCCGACATCTACACGCAGCCGGCAGCACTGCGCGACGAGTTGCAGGGAAAGCTCGGCCAGTTCCCGCTCTTCCGCTTCTGGGGCCCTGCCGCCGACATCGTCTCGAGCCGCTGGATCACCGACTGTGCCCTGCATGTGCTCGCCACACGCAAGCCGACGCTGAGCCTCGTCTACCTGCCGCACCTCGACTACAACCTGCAGCGCCTCGGGCCCGATCACCCCGATATCGCGAAGGACGTCGCCGAGGTCGATGCCCTGTGTGGTGAACTCATCGAGGCTGCCGACCGCGAGGGCGCGCATGTGGTGGTGCTGTCCGAGTACGGCATCACCGAGGTGTCGCGGCCGGTCCACATCAACCGCGCGCTGCGCGAGGCGGGCTTCCTGAAGGTGCGCGACGAACTGGGACGGGACCAGTTCGATGCCGGCGCCTCCGACGCCTTCGCGGTGGCCGACCATCAGCTCGCGCACATCTACGTCCGCCGGCCCGAGCTGGTGCAGACAGTCGCCGCCATAGTGCGGGCACTGCCGGGTGTGGAGTCCGTCATGGACGCCGCCGCCATGCGGGCGCACGGACTCGATCACGGCCGCTCCGGTGAACTCGTCGCCGTCTCGGACGCGCAGAGCTGGTTCACCTACTACCACTTCCTCGACGATGCGCGCGCGCCGGACTTCGCGCGCACCGTCGACATCCACCGCAAGCCCGGCTACGACCCGGTCGAACTGTTCGTGGATCCGGCGATCGCGTTCCCCAAGCTCGCCATCGCGCGCCGGCTCGCGAAGAAGATCCTCGGGTTCCGCTATCTCATGGACGTGATCTCCCTCGACGCGACGATCGTGAAGGGCTCCCACGGCCGGCCCACGGATCGTCCGGAGGATGGTCCGCTCTTCATCACGACCGCGCCTGAACTGCTTGCCGACGGGCCCGTTCACGCGACGGCGGTGAAGGCGCTGCTGCTCGATCACGTGTTCGGCGCGGCCGAATCGCACCACAGGAGACTGGTGGCATGACGCCTTCCTCACTCATCGTGCAGTGGCTGCACGCACGCCTCGCCGAGGACGCCCGGATCTGGTTCGACAACGCACTCGACCGCGTCCGCCAGGCGACGCGCGACACCGAACTGAACCTTGCCTTCGGCCTCGTCTCGCGCAAGCTCGGCAAGTCCGACCTGGCCCTCTCCGCAGAGGAACTCCGCGCCGCCGACGCCGTGCGTGCCGGCTGGGACCCGGAACTGTGGAGCGTGGATCAGGCGGCCCGAATCGCCCTGGTGCTCGCGACGCCGGGCGACGCGGACGCCTTCGTTCGTCGACTGGATCTCCTCTGCGCGACGGCGGACGTGGCCGAGCTGGTCGCGCTGTATCGCGGCCTGCCCCTGTACCCCTGGCCGGAGCGCCATCGGCTCCGCGCCGCCGAGGGCGTGCGCACCAACATGAAGGCGGTCTTCGAGGCAGTGGCTCACGCCAATCCCTATCCGGCAGAGCAACTGCCGGAGGGCGCGTGGAACCAGATGGTCCTGAAGGCGCTGTTCGTCGGCAGCGCACTCGACCCCGTGCTCGGCCTCGACCGGCGGGCGAACCCCGCGCTGGCGCAGATGCTCTGCGACTACGCGCACGAGCGCTGGTCGGCGTCGCGGCCGGTCAGCCCCGAACTGTGGCGATGCGTAGGCCCCTTCGCCAGGGGCGCCATGGTCGACGACCTCTCCCACGTCATCCGTACCGGCACGGAGTCGGAACGCCTCGCTGCCGCGCTCGCGCTCTGGCGTTCCCCGGATCCGGCGGCGGCGAACGTGCTGCAGCAGCATGCATCGCTCGCCGCCGCCGCAGCCGCGAGCGCGGTCCGCGGCGGCGTTCCGCGCGCGCTGGCGTGACGCCGGGTTCCGCTTTGGCAATCCTCGAACAACAACCCAGGCTGGAGGCTCCCATGAAGTTCATCGACCCGCACATCCACATGCATGCCCGCACCACGGATGACTACGAGCGCATGGCCGCCGCCGGCATCGTCGCCGTGATCGAACCCGCCTTCTGGCTCGGACAGCCGCGCACGCACGTGGGCAGCTACATCGACTACCTGTCGACGCTCGTCGGATGGGAACGCTTCCGGGCGGCCCAGTTCGGCATCCGGCACTACTGCACGATCGGCCTCAACAGCAAGGAGGCCAACAACGAGGCGCTCGCGGAGCAGGTGATGGAGATCCTGCCGCGCTATCTCGTGAAGGAGGGCGTCGTCGCCGTCGGGGAGATCGGCTACGACGACCAGACGCCGGCGGAGGATCGCTACTACCGCGCGCAGCTCACGCTGGCGGTGGACCTCGACATGCTGGTCATGGTGCACACGCCCCATCGCGACAAGAAGGCCGGCACGATCCGCAGCATGGAGGTCGCGGTCGAGATGGGCATGGCACCCGGGCGCGTCATCATCGATCACAACAACGAGGAGACCGTGCAGGACGTCCTCGATCGTGGCTTCTGGGCCGGCTTCACGCTGTATCCGAACACGAAGATGGGCAACGAACGGATGGTCGAGATCGTGCGCCGGTATGGTCCCGAGCGGATCTTCATCGACTCCAGCGCGGATTGGGGCGTATCGGATCCCCTCGCGGTGCCACGTACCGCGAAGCTCATGCTGGAGCGAGGCATACCGGTCGATCATGTCGAGGCCGTGTGCTACGGCAACGCGCTCGCCGCGTACGCACAGAGCGGTCAGATGCAGGCGTCCGACTGGGAGAACCCGATCCCCGTGGACCAGCGCACGCTGTTCGAGGGCAACTCCGTGCTGCGCGGCCAGGTCCCCCAGGTGGGCGTCGCCGCTGCCGCCGATGTGGCGCTCGGCGAGCTGGCGTTCAAGTGATGTGGCGTCGTCACGCCGGGAACCCACAGCCATGAGCGTCCACGCCATCCACGACGCGGCGCGGCCTGCGCCGACGGTGTATCGCCAGTCGTTCAGCGTCGCGTACGACTACCCCGTCTACTTCACCGAGAACCTGTTCGACCGCCGGAACCCGGTATTCGCGGAGGCGCTGTCCCGCCGCGAGCCAGGCAAGCGCCATCGCTTCGTCGTCTTCGTCGAATCGCACGTCGCCGCGAGCTGGCCCGGCCTCGTGCACGACATCGCTGCGTACGCGGAGCACCACGGCGAGACGCTTCAGCTCATCACGCCCCCGGAAGTGCTGCTGGGTGGCGAGCCCGTGAAGAACGATCCGGCGCTCATCACGCAGCTCCAGCACCATCTCTGCGAACTGGGGGTGGATCGGCACTCCTACGTGGTCGCCATCGGGGGCGGCGCCTTCCTCGACGCCCTCGGGTTCGTGGCGGCGACGACGCACCGTGGCATCCGCCACGTCCGCATCCCGACCACCGTGCTGGGTCAGAACGACTCGGGCGTGGGCGTGAAGAGCGGCGTGAACGCGTTCGGCATCAAGAATTTCGTCGGCGCCTTCGCCCCGCCGTTCGCGGTGCTGAACGACGCGGCCTTCCTTCGCACGCTGCACCCGCGCGATCGCATCGCCGGTGTCGCCGAGGCCGTCAAGGTCGCGCTCATCCGCGACGGGGCGTTCTTCACGTGGCTGGAGGCGAATGCCGAGGCCCTGCGCGAGTCCGAGCCCTCGGCGATGTCGACGATGATTCGCCGGTGCGCCGAACTGCACATGCGCCAGATCGCGCTGGGTGGCGACCCGTTCGAGACCGGCAGCGCGCGCCCGCTCGACTACGGCCACTGGTCGGCGCACAAGCTCGAAGCCCTCACGCATCACGAACTGCGGCACGGCGAGGCCGTGGCCATCGGACTCGCGCTCGACACGCGGTACTCCGTGCAGGTGGGCATGCTGGCCGAGGGCGGCGAAGACCGCGTGTACCGACTGCTGAAGACGCTCGGCTTCTTCCTCTGGCATCCGGCGATGGAGTCACGGACCCCTTCCGGCGAATGGGCGCTGTTGCGGGGCCTCGAGGAGTTCCGCGAGCATCTCGGCGGCGAACTCACCATCACGCTGCTGCGCGGGATCGGGCAGGGCGAGGAAGTGCATCGCATGGAGACCGACGAGATCCTGCACGCGATGGCGTGGCTGCGGCGCCGGGAGATGGGGCGGTGAGGCTGCCGGACGGCTCCCATCTGACCTACTGCAGCAACATCCATCCGGGCGAGACCTGGGACGAGGTCCTCGACGCGGTCGTCACTCACTATCCGGTCGTGGCGAGCCAGGTGGCCGCAGGCACGCGGTTCGGCGTGGGGCTCAGGCTCTCGGATCAGGCGTCCCGCGATCTCGACAGTCCCGGGCGCCTGGACGAGTTCCGCAGCCTGCTGGACGCGCACAGGCTCTACGTCTTCACCCTGAACGGCTTTCCGTATGGCGCCTTCCACGGCACGCGCGTGAAGGCCGACGTGTATCTGCCGGACTGGCGCGAGGAGGCCCGTCTTCGATACACCGATCGTCTCGCCTATCAGCTCGCCCGCCTGCTGCCCGCCGACGGGTCGGTGACCGGCAGCGTGTCGACGGTGCCCGGCGCCTACAAGTCCGAGGTGCGTGGACCGGCAGACGTCGAACGGATGCGCGACCTGATCGTGCGGCACGCCGCGACGCTGGTGACGATCGAACAGCAGACCCGGCAGCGGATCGTGCTCGCGCTGGAGCCCGAGCCCTGCTGCTTCCTCGAAACCGTCGAAGAGTCGGTGCGGTTCTTCCGCGAACAGCTCTTCGCTCCCGCCTCCGTGCGACAACTGGGCGCGCTCACCGGCCTGGGTGCTGCAGACGCCGAGACGGCCCTGCAGCGCCACCTCGGCCTGTGTCTCGACCTCTGCCATGCCGCCGTGGAGTTCGAGGATCCCCGCGACTGTCTGCGGCAACTCGCCGATGCCGGCATCTCCATCGCGAAGCTGCAGATCAGCGCGGGCCTGCGGATCGCCTCCATCAATCCCGCCACGCTCCAGGCGCTGCGGCAGTACGAGGATCCGGTCTACCTGCATCAGGTCGTGGAGCGGAATGCTGCCGGTCTCGCGCGGTTCACCGATCTCCCGGAAGCCTTCGCGAGCCTGGCGAGCCGCGAGGCGCCCGACGAGTGGCGGGTGCACTTCCACGTCCCCATCTTCCACGACGACCTCGGCGTGTTCCGGTCGACGCGGGACTTCATCGAAGGCGTTCTCGACATCCACCGCGCGACGCCGGTGTCGGCGCATCTCGAGGTCGAGACGTACACGTGGAACGTGCTGCCTGCGGCGCTTCGCTCGGGAAGCATCGACAGCGACATCGCGCGCGAACTGGGGTGGGTGATGGAGCGTCTCGCGGCATGAAGCTCGATGTCGCCCTGAAGCTCGCCCGCGTCTCCAACCTGCCGACGGTGTGGACGAACGTGCTGGCCGGCGCGGTGCTGGCGGGCGCAGGCTGGACCGACCCGCGGCTGCCGCTCGCGATGGTCGCGCTGTCGCTCTTCTACACGGGCGGCATGTTCCTCAACGACGCCTACGATCGCGAGTTCGACACCCGCTTTCGCCCCGATCGGCCGATCCCCGCGGGGCAGGTCACGGCCACCCAGGTGTTCGGCTGGGGCTACGGGATGATGGCCGCCGGTCTCGCGCTGCTCGCGGGGGCGGCGCAGATGTCGCGCGGGGTGACAGCCTGGGGTGCGCCGCTCGGCGGACTCTGTCTCGCCGGTGCGATCGTGCTGTACGACGCGTGGCACAAGTCGAACCCTCTGTCGCCGCTGGTCATGGGACTGTGCCGGATGCTGGTGTACGTGACCGCCGCGCTCTCGGTCGTCGCGCTGCCGGGGATGGCGGTCTACGTCGGTGCCGGCGTGTCGCTCGCCTACCTGATCGGTCTGACCTACGCCGCGAAGAAGGAGCACCTCGACCGGCTGGACCATGCGTGGCCGCTGGGATTTCTTCTCGTGCCGGTTGTCTATGGTGCCGTCCTGTCGATCGCGGCGCCGCTCACGCTCGTGCCGCTCGCCCTGTTCGCCGTCTGGGGAGCGCTGGCCGTGCGGCGGCTCTTCCGTCGCGGCCCCGGCGATGTGCCGAAGGCCGTCGTGGCACTGATCGCAGGCATCTCGCTCCTCGACGCCGTGCTGCTGGCCGGGCACGGCGCGCCGGAGGCCGCGGCGCTCGCGATCGACAGGACGGCACCATAGACAACCGGCACGAGAAGAAATCCCAGCGGCCACGCATGGATCGCTGCGAGGGCAAGGCCGCGTGTGTGGCGGTGTGTCCGACGCAAGTGTTCGTCATCGGCGTGCTGCCGACGGAGGAACGGGTCGGGCTTTCGTGGCGAGGCCGGCTGAAGGGATTCGCCCACGGCTGGAAACAGGCGCTGATCGCCGACCCCGACGCCTGCGAGGCGTGCGGTCGGTGCGTGACGGCATGCCCGGAGAAGGCGATCACACTGACCCGACGCCAGTCGGAGATGTCCTGACGGGCGTCCGTCCGTGTCCGCGAACGCCGGAGCACCACGGCAAGTCACGGTACGCCGGCGTGGGGCTGAAGCTCGACCCACGAACACACCACTCTCGCCGCACGCGGATCCATCGCAACCTGCGTAGGTCGGACTCCATTCCGACGCGGCGGTGGCGTGGGCCCTTCTGCCATTCCCGGCAGCCGGACGTTGCTGACCTCGCGGATGCGCCGACCACCTTGGGAACGGGCACTGCGGTCGCAGGTTCGGCCCACGGCCGAGAGTGCGGTGGTGCCAGTCGAGGCGGCGCGTTGCATCTGTCGCTCTCGGGGCCATGGGCCCTTTCTGCAAGCCAAGCGCCCGCCACGAAGACGACGCGTGGAGATGCGACGGCCCACTCCGCAGGCCGTACCCGCACTGCTGCTCGCAGCCTGATCGAACGGGACCGTCCGACCCACCTCGGAACATCGACTGTGGCCGACAGATCGTGACCTGACGTTTCGTCGTGGCATCCACTACGCGACCCCGTCCCATTCTCATCACCTAGGGAGCCCATGCACAAGCTCCCGAGGTCAAAAGGGGATCGCGCGCATCGATTGTGCTGTCCGGCCTGATCCTTGGAACAACGTGCCCAGATACTTCGCGGCATCGCGATCACTCGTTCCCTCTCCCGGATGAGCCGCACTTGCCTGGTCACAGCCTGCCGCACGGCATCGCCATCTCACCCGGAAAAAACGCATCACCATCCATCCTGTGTCCCGTGGTCACCGGGAGTTTTCTGTCGCACACATCGAGAATGTCTCTATAGGGAAAGGCAAAGCCATCGCCTTAAGGTGCGGCCACCCACGCGTCGACAGGACGCGAGCGGCCGGCATGCGGCAAGCGCGGGCCCGGGTGCAGATCCACAACCACAAGGGAAGGAGAGAGATATGGCCGTACGATGGAAACACAGTCTGTTCGTCGCTCTCGTCGCGATCGGCGCGGCGCAGGGCACGCAGGCTGCGGGGGTCTCGACGATCGAGAACGCCGCGCCCGGTGATTGGCCGAGCTATCACCGCGATTACCAGTCGAACCGATTCAGTCCGCTCACGCAGATCAATCGCAACAACGTGAAGCGCCTCTCCGTCGCGTGGGTGCATCAGTCTGGCGAGATCGCGGCCGGACTGCAGGGTACGCCTCTGGCGATTGACGGTGTCATCTACTACACGGCGTCCTACAACAAGATCTTCGCGGTGAACGGTCGGACCGGTCAGGAGATCTGGCACTACTTCCCGAAGATCCTCGACGGCGTCGACAAGCTCCCCGTCGGCCCCTACTCCCGCGGTGTCACGGTGGCCAACGGAAAGCTGTTCTTCGGCACCATCGACGGCCGCGCGATTGCGCTCGACCTCAAGACCGGCAAGCCGGTCTGGGAAGCCCAACTGCTCGACACGCTGACGTGCGGTTGCATGTTCACATCGCCGCCGCTCGCGGTGAAAGACAAGCTCATCTTCGGTTCCACCGGTGGCGGCATTCCCACGCGCGGCGGCGGCATCTTCGGGCTGAGCCAGTCGAGCGGAGAGAAGCTGTGGTACTTCGATCCGGTGCTCGAGGGTGAGGAGCATTGGGGCATGAACGACTTCGGCGAGTCGAGCGCGAAGTACGCGGGCGTCGGCGCGTGGCACGTGGGCAGCTACGATCCTTCGCTCGACCTCGTCTTCTGGGGCACGTCGAATCCGTCGCCGTGGTTCGACTGGGCCTCACCCCTCGATGGCCCGAAGGGCTACCTCCGGAAGAGCGGCGTCGGGGCACGGCCGGGTGACAACCTGTACAGCAGCTCGGTGCTGGCAATGCGCCCGGATACCGGCGAACTCGTCTGGTACCACCAGGAGAATCCGCACGACGACTGGGACCTCGACTCGACGCTGGGCGAGTTCGTCCTGCTGGACCGTGGCGACCGCAAGCTGATGCTGCACCAGGGCAAGGGCGGATACGTCTACGTGTATGACCGGACCAACGGGAAGATCCAGAACGTCTGGAAGATCAACAAGCATTCGACCTACGTCCAGTCGATCGACCCGAAGACCGGTGAACTGATCGGCCGGACCCATCCGTCCACGATGAAGGACAACCTCTACTGCCCGTCGATCATCGGAGGTCGTAGCTGGAATCCGGGCTCGTACAACCCCGAGACGGGGGTCTGGTTCAACTCGCGCCAGGAGATCTGTCAGATCGCCAAAGTGCGACCGGAACGTCCGACGCTGGATCCCCTGCCGGGTTGGTACGCCGGCGCCGATCTGAAGTGGGTGCATCCTCCCGGCGACAAGGCCCACGGCGCGCTCGATGCCTGGGAACCGCTCACCGGCAAGAAGCTCTGGAGCGTGCACGACGACTATCCGCGCATCTCGGGCGTGCTGTCGACCAAGGGCGGGCTGGTGTTCAGCATGGACATGAAGGGCATGGTCTACGCCTACGACGCCGGCAGCGGAACGGAGCTGTGGCGCTTCAACACGGGCTCCGGTACCCGCGGCGGGATCATCAGTTACATGGCGGATGGCGAGCAGTACATCCTCGTGCCGAGCGGTATCGGGTCGGCGGTCTCGGCCATCACGGCAGGCATCTATCCAGAAGTCGGCGACATCCCGGCGGGATCGAGCCTGTTCGCCTTCAAGGTCCAACGCTGATTCCCACTCACTTTCGATAGACCGAACGGCGCGCCGGGGCAGGTGTCCTTTGCCCTGCCGCGCCGCGGTGGACCATACATGTCTCGATTGATCACATTGTTCCTGCTCACCGCGTTCGCGGCGCTTCCTGGACGCGCCGCGGATGATCTTCCCCCACCGGAAAAAACCGGCGGCATCGACCTTCGATCTCCCGAAGCCATCGCCCGCGGCGTGGAGCTTCTCAACACGACGTGCGGTGGCTACTGCCACGGCACCAACGGCGTGGGAATCCGGGCGCCACGCCTGCGCAACCGCACCGATCTGTCACCCACTTCGCTGTACGCGACGATCTCCTTCGGCCGCAAGCGCGGCGGCAAGATGATGCCCGGGTGGCGCGGCACACTGTCGGAAAAGGACATCTGGAGCGCTGTCGCCGCGGTGGTGTCGCTGCGCGAAGCGCCGATCGACCCCGACGCACCGAACGCCACGACGGCACACTGAACGCACATTCGCAGCGGCCGGGCTGGTGACCCGCGTCGGCGGGGCCGCGTGATGTACCAACAAGGGGAGGGCCCCTTGTATATCCCCCGTGGATGCGCCACGAGCCATGGGATCGCGCTTGCTTTTGTAGGAGCGGGCCATGCCCGCGAAAGCGATCGTTGCGGTCGATGCGTTTCCTTGCGCCACCGCTTTCGGGGCCATGGGCCGCCTCTCGGGCCGATGGCCCGCGGCGGCTTGGCCGCTTGGCGTACCAACAAGGGGAGGGCCCCTTGTATATCCCCCCGCGGATGCGCCGCCCACCTTGGGACTGGGCAATGCTCTTGTAGGAGCGGGCCATGCCCGCGAAAGCGATCGTTGCGGTTGGAGCGCTCCCGAAGCATCCACCGCTTTCGGCGCCATGGGCCCCTCCTACTTGGCGCCCGACGGTGCCGTCAGAACTTCACCAGCCCCCGTCGTGCCGCGAGCGAGATCGCCTCGGCGCGGCTCGTCACGTCGAGCTTCGCGAACGTGCTCTTGAGATGGCTCTTCACCGTGCTCTCGCTGATGTGGAGCGCCACACCGATGCTGCGGTTGCTCAGGCCTTTCGCGAGGAGCTCGAGGATCTGCGTCTCGCGATCGGTCAGCGCCTCCTCCTGCACGCGGTGCACGAGCTTCGCGGCGAGCTTCGGCTGGAGATAGCCCTCGCCCGCGTGGACCATGCGGATGCAGCGGAAGAGTTCCTCGGGCTGGACGTCCTTCAGGAGATACGCCTTCGCGCCGGCCCGCAGCCCCGCGTAGATGTCCTCGTCGTGATCGAACGTCGTCAGCACGATGATGCTCGCCCGCGGGTCTTCCGCGCAGATCTGCCGGATCGCGGGCACGCCTTCCATGCGGGGCATGCGGAGATCCATCAGCACGACGTCGGGACGGAGGCTGCGCCAAAGCGCCACGGCCTCCTCGCCATCGCCAGCTTCGCCCACGACGCGGACGTCGTCCTCCATGTCGATGATCGCGGCCAGCCCGCGCCGCACGAGCGAATGGTCGTCGGCGATCATCACCCGGATGAAGCCGCTGCCGTCGGACGTCGACGCCGGTCGGGGATTCATCGCTCCGCGCCGCCGTGGGAGGCGAGGTGCATCAGCACGCGCGTGCCGCGTCCTGCGGTGCTCGACACGTGGAGCGTCGCGCCGATGCGTTCCGCGCGCTCGCGCATGCCGAGGAGCCCGAAGCCGTCGTGCCTGCCGGTGGTGTCGAACCCCGCGCCGTCGTCCGTCACACGGAGCGACAACCCGTCGGACCGATAGTCGACGAGCAGCTCGACGTTGCGCGCGGACGCGTGCTTCAGCACGTTCGTGATGCACTCCTGCGCGATGCGCACCAGCTCGGCCTCGACGTCCGCCGGCAGCGTCACCTTCTCGCCGGAGATGCGCAGCCGGGCGCTCGCGCCGGTCGCCTCCATGCGCCGCACCTGGGCCTCCAGCGCGAGTGCGAGATCGGGGCGGCGCGTCGGGTCCGGCCGCAACGCGCGCACCGAAAGCCGCGCCTCGTCGAGGCACGACTGCGCAAGACCGCGGGCGTTGTCGATGTGGTCGAGCGCGACGTCGCCGTGCGCGCGACGCAGCGCGCGACTCGCGGCCTCGAGGTTCACGACGACGCCGGTGAAGCCCTGGGCGAGCGTGTCGTGGATGTCGCGGGCGATCCGGTTGCGCTCGGCCAGCACGGCCACCTGCCGGGCCTCCTCGCCGAGCCGGGCCATCTGCACCGCGAGCGTCGCCTGGCTCGCCAATGCTTCGGCGACAGGAATCTTGGCCTGCATCTCCTTCGGATCGTCCTTGCTGCTGCGCACGCAGATCCAGCCGACGGTCTCAGTGCCGAGCACCATCGGCACGGTGAGCAGCGTACGCACGCCGAGCGAGTTGATGTAGGCCCGGTTCACCTCGGGCATGCCGTCGACGGCATCCTCCATCAGGTACATCTCGGGCCGCTCGATCGGGAACGTCGAGACACCGCGACCGCCCACGGGCAGCGGGCGGAGGACGGCGGGATGGTGGGACTCCTCGGCGGGGATGATCCGCGCCTCGAGGTACTCGAGATGCAGCCGGACGGAATCGTTCTCGGGGTCGGGGAACCACAACGTGCCGCCCACGCCCTCCAGCTGCTGCACGGTGACCTCGAGCACGTGCCCGAGGAAGCGGTCGATGTCGGGCTCGTTCGTGAGCACCTCCAGCGACTCGATGAGCATCCGCGCCTGACCGTGGGCGAGCGCTTCGGCGCGACGATGCTGTTCGACCTCCGCGGCGAGCGCGCGGTTGGCGTGCTCCAGCGCGACGAGGCGCTTCCGGAGCCGCTCCACGACGGAGTCGGGCCCGGCGCTGGCAGCGCCAGTGAGCGGGGTGCGACGGGCGGGGCGCCGGATCTCCGTCAACTGCGTCTCCGGTGCCCGCGCGTCAGGCCGCGGCGTGGATGTGTTCGGTGACCGGCGCGAGGGTGCCCTGCGCGTCGAACGGCCAGCCGGCAGGCTTCGAGACGACCTCGAAGCGTTCCGGCTGGCGCATCACCTCGGCCAGCATCGGCTCGGACACCTCGATCTCGCCCAAATGCAGCGTGTTGCGGATGCGCACGATGCGGCAGTTCTCGGGCTTCACGCGCACCACGGTCTTCACGGCGAGCGCGACGGCGTCGTGGTCGGTGTTCATCACCATCGGGATCATCCCGCCGTCGAGGTTCATCGACGTGATCACGTTCGCGTAGGTCGAGGGGATGTCCAGCTCGCGGAAGATGCGCATGGTGATGACGTCAGCCGCGCCGATGCCCGTCGCATTGCCGTGCGTGACGCGCGTGAGGTTCAGCACGACGATCTTCTTCACGAACGGCTTCGCGGGCCATTTCACCGAGCGGCGGTTGCGTCCGACGATGTTGGGGTCGAAGCCGGCGCCGGAGATGTTCTTGCCCATCTCGTCGATGACCAGCACGTCGATCTCGTCGAAGAAGAGCTGGGGCATGTTCTTCTTGGCGAGCGCCTGCAGTTCGGGCTCGCGGGTCCCGAGCTTCTCGGCGGGCACCAGCTCGATCAGCGCCGTTTCGTCGTAGGCGTTCTCGACGACGCCCACGCCGAAGAGCACGTTCCGCTTCGTGATGTTCACGTCGCGGATCTTCGGCAGCAGCTCGGGGAAGGCATCCATCCCGTGCATGTGGTACGTCGACGCGCCGATGATCTTGCCGATGCCGATCGCGAGCATCTTCGTGAGACCGCTCTCGGTGGCGCCGCGGAAGCCGGTGTGCGGCTTGATGCGGTTGATGACGACCACCGCCTCCGCCTCGGCGGCGTGGCGGTCCATGTGGACCGGCGTGCCATCGTCCAGCTGCCCGACGATCACGGTCTCCATCGTCGCGCGGATCGGGACGCCCGTGGCCTCTTCGGTGATCCCGTAGGTCTCGAGCACCTTGCGCTGGCCCTCGGCCGTGCCGGCGCCGTGGCTGCCCATGCACGGGAAGATGAAGGGCTGTGCGCCGAGTGCCTTCAGTTCGGCGATCACGGTGCGGACGATGACCGCGATGTTCGCGACGCCCCGGCTGCCGCACCCGACCGCGATCACCTGCCCCGGCTTCACCTTCGCCCGGATCTCGGGCTTCGCGAACTCGGCGCGGATGGCGCCCGGGATGTCGTCGAGCTTCGTCGGGTCGAACTTCTGGCGGACACGGGCCATGGGCGGCAGGGGCACCTGCAACCCGCCAGAGACGTTCACGTCGATGTGATCCGGGATCATGAGATTGCCTTCCGTGCTGGTGTCGCACCTGTCTGCGCGGCCGCCCCTCCGTGGGGCGCCGCCCGGTGCGTGGAGTCCGAAGCTTTGTCCCCCGCGGGCGCGGCGTCAAGGCTTGCGATGTCGGGTGGGCCCGGTGGGCTACCATGGGCCATCGACCTCCCCGGCCCATCCAGCCCACCAGCGCCCCCGATGAAGACCGTCCGCACCAGCCTCGCCACCGCCCTCCTCCTCGCCGCTGCCAGCGTTTCCGCCACCCCGCCCTACCAGCGCCCCGCCGGCATCGCCGACGACAAGGAGCCGTTGATCGTCGCCGGCTACCGCGCGATCTTCACGTGCGCCGCGCACTTCCATGCGGGGCGGCCGCTCGACGACATCGAGCGCGTCGAGATGGTCGACGTGCGCCCGTTCGGATTCCCCGCCCCCGTCATCGACGAACGGCGCCGCCTGGTCACCGCCACCGACCCGTCCGGGAAGATCGTCCGCACGGCCGCCTACCGCGACACGATGGGCTGCACGCTGCTGCCGCCCCACTGGTCCACCGCCGATGTGCCGCGTCTGCCCTACGTCGCGTGGGCACCGGCCCCGGATGTGTCGAAGCTGCCCTTCCCCGCGGGCGATGTCGTGGATCTGCCTGCGGACGGGCTCGACCCCGCGCATCGCGCGCTCGCACCGGCGCTCGACAAGGCATTCGACGGCACGAGCTACGGCACCGCTCCGGGTGTCGTCACCACCGCGGTCATCGTCGTGAAGGGCGGACGCATCGTCGCCGAACGCTATCGCCCGGGCTTCGGCATCCACTCCGGCTACCGGACGTGGTCGACTGCAAAGAGCATCACCGCGGCGGTGATGGCGATCGCGTCGAAGCAGGGACTCGTCAACCTCGACGACCGCGCCGACATCCCCGAGTGGAGCCATCCCGGCGATCCGCGCCAGGCGATCACCTACAAGCAGCTTCTGTGGATGTCGAGCGGCCTCGTGAGCGGCGGGCCGAACACGAACGCCGTGTACTTCGGCGGGCAGGACATGGAGAGCGGCGCCACCACGACGCCGCTCGAGGCCGCGCCGGGCACGCGGTGGAAGTACGCGAACAACGACACGCTCCTGCTGCTGCGCGCGCTGCGCCACAAGCTGAACGACGACCATCGCTACCTGCGCTACCCGTACGAGGAACTGCTGCACCCGCTGGGGATGTGGCACACGCGCATGGAGACGGATCACCTCGGGCGCTTCATCGGGTCGAGCCAGACGTACACCACCGCGCGCGACCTCACGCGCTTCGGCCTGCTGCTGCAGAACGACGGCGTCTGGAACGGGAAGCGCCTGCTGCCGGAAGGCTGGGTCGCGTTCTCGGCGACGCCGGCTCCCGCCAAGCCGCCGGTCGCCGGCGAATGGGGCTACGGCGCGCAGTTCTGGCTGCTCGACCAGATGCCGGGCGTGCCGCGCGGCACGTTCACGACGGCCGGCAACAAGGGGCAGTACGTGACGGTGGTGCCAGGTCATGACCTGCTGATCGTGCGCACCGGCGTCGACCCGGACGGCAAGCGCTTCCACCAGGATCAGCTGGTCGCTGACGTCGTCAAGGTGCTCGGGAAGTAGCCTGCGATGTCTACGGCGGGCTTCCTCCGGACGGAGAGCGCCTACGCGATCGGCGTCGCGCTGCTGCTGGGCTTGCTGCTGCTCTGGCTCCGACCCGCAGACCGTGCGAGCACGCGCAACGCGCTCGTGCTGCTCGGTGCCGCCGTGATCGCCCAGATCGCAGCGATCGTCGCCGAATCGCAGGGCGCCACGCACCCGGCGGGGATCCTCGGGGACGTCGCGGTGATCGCGGTCGGCGTCGTCCTGGTGCGGCTCGCGGGCCTTTTCGTCTTCCGCGTCGCACTGCCCGCGATGCGTGTCCGGGTCGCCCAGATCGCGCAGGACCTCGTGACGATCGGGCTGCTGATCGGCTGGGGCTTCGCGTGGCTGCGCATGACGGGTGTCGATCCCACGAGCCTCTTCACGACCTCCGCCGTGATCACGGCCGTCGTGGCCTTCTCGATGCAGGACACCCTCGGCAACCTCCTCGGCGGCGTGGTGCTGCAGCTCGACGATTCCCTCACCGTCGGGGACTGGGTGAAGGTCGACGACGTGAGCGGGCGCGTGACCGACATCCGCTGGCGCCACACCGCCATCGAGACGCGCAATCGCGAGACGATCATCGTGCCCAACAGCTGGCTCATGAAGAACCGGTTCACGGTGCTGGGCGCGCGCGAGGACGAGGCCGTCCGATGGCGGCGCTGGGTGTGGTTCCAGCTCGATCTCGACACGACGCCCACCGAGGTCTGCCGCGTCCTCGCGAAGGCCGCCACGGAAGCGGAGATCGCCCACGTGCTGCGCGATCCGCCGCCGAGCGCCGTGCTGATGGACATGTCCGATGGCGTCGCCCGCTACGCACTGCGCTACTGGCTCGACGATCCGCGGGAGGACGATCCGACCGACTCCGCCGTGCGCACCCACGCGCTTGCCGCGCTCGCGCGGAACGGGATCCGGCTCGCGGTGCGCCGCGAGGAACATCTCGTCACGAAGGAGAACGACGCCCGTCGCTCCGCGCAGCAGGCCGCGGAGTCCGCGAGGCGCCGCGCCGCGCTCGACGGCGTCGACCTCTTCGCCGCGCTGTCGCCCGAGGAGAAGAACCGGCTGGTCGATCACCTCGTGTACGCGCCGTTCGCGAAGGGCGACATCGTGACCCGGCAGGGCGCCGTGGCGCACTGGCTGTACCTCATCGTCGCCGGCGAGGCCGACATCTGGCTCGAATCCACCGCCGGACGCCAGCACATCACGGTGCTGGAGGCCGGCACGATCTTCGGCGAGATGGGGATGCTGACCGGCGAGGCGCGCCGCGCCACTGTCACGGCACGCACCGATCTCGTCTGCTACCGTCTCGACAAGGCCGGGTTCGAGACCATCCTGCACGGCAGGCCCGACATCGCGGAGGGCGTGTCCCGCGTGCTGGCCACACGCGCCTCCGAACTCGATGCCCTCCAGGCGAGCGCGGCGGGCGGCGCCGATGGGGCTCCGGAGCACGCCGACATCCTGGCCCGCATCCGGAGCTTCTTCGGGCTGACGTAACTGGCATCCAACGGGAGATATCGCATGAAGAGCACCGTCGCCATCCTGCTGACCCTCATCGCGCTGCTGGGCGCCTGCTCGAAGCAGGAGGAACCGAGCGCCGCACGGGAATCGCTGGAGAAGGCCGGCGATTCGGCGCACCAGGCCGTCGACGCCGCGAAGGACGCCGCCGACCACGCCACCGAAGCCGCGACACAGGCCGCGAAGGAAGCGGCGGACCGTGCCACCGAGGCAGAAGGCGGTCGACGGCGTGAAGGAAGGGACGACGGCCGCGAAGGAGGCGATCGACACGGCTGCCGACAAGGCACGCGAGGCCGTGAAGAAGTGAGGGTTGCGTAGGGCGGCCGGGTTGTGCCCGCGCCCGGTCGCGCGCAGACTCGCTCCGCATCCCGACGCCCTCCGGTCACGGCCGGACGCGCGGACGATGGCCCCGCCCGCGGGCCGACCACGAGAGGAGAGTCCCCGATGTTCCCGAGCCTGAAATCGAAGATCGCGCGTCACGTCGCGATGGCCATCGCGTTCGGCCTGCTGGCCACCGCCGCCGGTGCCGCGGACAACATCCGCATCGCCCACATGGACCCTTTGTCCGGCCCGTTCGCACTGGTGGGCGAGAGCGACAGCCGGCTGCTGCAGGCCGCCGTCGACGACATCAACGCGCGCGGCGGCGTGCTCGGCGGCACGAAGCTCGAGATCGTGAACTTCGATGGCAAGGGCAGCCCGCAGGAGAGCGTCCTCGCGCTGAAGCAGATCATCGACCAGGGCATCCGCTTCGTGTCGCTCGGCTCCGGTTCGCACATCGCGCATGCGCTGCTCGACACGCTGAACAAGCACAACAGCCGCAACCCGGACCAGGCCGTGCTGCTGCTCAACATCGCCGCGCAGGATCCGCCGCTCACCAACGAGAAGTGCAGCTTCTGGCACTTCCGGTGGGAGGCGCACACCGACATCCGCGTGAAGGTGCTCACCGACTACATCGCCGCGCAGAAGGGCACGCCCAAGGTGTACCTGCTCAACCAGGACTACGCGTTCGGCCAGGCCATCAGCCGCGCGGCGCGCGAGATGCTCGCGGCGCGCCGGCCGGACATCAAGATCGTCGGCGACGACCTGCACCCGCTCGGCAAGGTGAAGGACTTCGCGCCGTACATCTCCAAGATCAAGGCCTCGGGCGCCGACGTCGTGCTGACCGGCAACTGGGGCCAGGACCTCACGCTGCTCGTGAAGGCAAGCAAGGAGGCCGGCCTCGATGCCGTGTTCTACACGTTGAACGCGCACAACCCCGGCGTGCCCGGCTCGCTCGGCAAGGCGGGTGCGGACCATGTCCGGCAGGTCTTCACGTGGCACACCAACGTCGCCGACAACAAGCTCGAGGCGACGGCGAACGACTACAAGAAGCGCTTCAACGAGGACATGTGGCTGTACCTGCCGAAGCTGCAGATGGACATGCTCGCGAAGGCCATCGACACCGCGAAATCGTCCGATCCGCTGCAGGTGGCCAAGGCGCTGCACGGGATGAAGTTCCAGGGCGCCACCGGCGAGGTCACGATGCGCGCCTCGGATCACCAGCTCGTGTCGGCGCAGTACATCGCGACGTTCACGAAGACGGGCGGCGCGGTGAAGTACGACGCCGAGGGCACCGGCCACGGCTGGAAGACGGATGTGCGCGTCGAAGGCAAGGACGCCATCCTCCCGACCACCTGCAAGATGGAAGTGCCGAAGTAACCGCGGCACGCGCGCGGCGCTGCCACCGCGCGCTACCATCGGGGCATCCCCAAGCATCCTGCGAGGATTCCCCGATGGCGCATCCGCTCGCCGGACATCCGGCCCCGCCCGAGTCACTGACCGACATCCCGGCGCTGCTCGCCGCGTATCGCAATACACCCGACATCGCGGACCCGCGACAGCGCGTCGCCTTCGGCACCAGCGGGCATCGCGGCAGCGCCCTCGACGGCAGCTTCAACGCGGCGCACATCCTCGCGATTGCCCAGGCCGTGTGCGAGTACCGCGCGCAGCAGGGCATCACCGGGCCGCTCTTCCTCGGCAAGGACACGCACGCGCTGTCGGGCCCTGCCCAGGAAACCGCCATCGAGGTGCTCGCGGCGAACAGCGTCACGACGCACATCCAGGGGGATGACGGCTTCACGCCGACGCCCGTGATCTCGCGCGCCATCCTCGCCCACAACCATGGCGACGGACCGCGGGCCGACGGCATCGTCATCACGCCCTCGCACAACCCGCCGCGCGACGGCGGCATCAAGTACAACCCGCCCCACGGCGGCCCCGCGGATACCGACGTCACGGGCTGGATCGAGCAGCGCGCCAATGCGCTGATGGCCGACGGCAACCGCGGCGTGCGGCGCATGTCTCTCGACAGCGCCATGACCAGCGGGACGATCCGAGCGACGGACTTCGTGACGCCCTACGTGGACGACCTCGGCGCAGCGATCGACATGGCCGCGATCCGCACGCAGAAGATCCGCATCGGCGTGGACCCGATGGGCGGCGCGGCCGTGGCGTACTGGGGGCAGATCGCGCGGACCTACGGTCTCGACATCACGGTGGTGAATCCCGCGGTGGACCCGGCGTTCGGCTTCATGACTCTCGACCACGACGGCAAGATCCGCATGGACTGCTCGAGCCCGTACGCGATGGCGAGCCTCGTCGGGCTGAAGGACCGCTTCGACATCGCGTGGGGCAACGACGCCGACGTGGACCGCCACGGGATCGTCACGCCGTCGGCCGGGCTCATGAATCCGAACCACTACCTCGCGGTCGCGATCCACTATCTCATCACCCATCGTCCGCAGTGGCCGTCGACGGCAGCGGTCGGCAAGACGCTGGTGTCGAGCGGGCTCATCGATCGCGTGGTGGCGAGTCTCGGGCGCCGGCTCTACGAAGTGCCGGTGGGCTTCAAGTGGTTCTCGCCCGGGCTGCTCGACGGCAGCGTGTGCTTCGGCGGCGAAGAAAGCGCAGGCGCGAGCTTCCTGCGCCGCGACGGCACCGTGTGGACCACCGACAAGGACGGCATCCTCCTCGCGCTCCTCGCCGCGGAGATCACCGCGGTGACGGGGCGCGATCCCGGCCGGTACTACGCCGACCTCGCCGAGAAGTTCGGCACGCCGTTCTACGTGCGCATCGATGCACCCGCGAGCCCCGCGCAGAAAGCCGCGTTCAAGAAGCTCACGGCCGATGCGGTGACGGCCACCACGCTCGCCGGCGACGCGATCGTCGCGAAGCTCACGCGCGCACCGGGCAACGATGCGTCGATCGGCGGTCTGAAGGTCGCGACGGCCGAAGGCTGGTTCGCCGCCCGGCCGTCGGGCACCGAGGACATCTACAAGCTGTACGCCGAGAGTTTCCGGAGCGCTGCGCACCTCGAGGAGATCGTGCGGGAGGCGCAGACGATCGTGGGTGACGCGCTGGCGCGATAGGCATCATCGGATCGCTTTCGAACCATTCGCGGGACGGGAGACCCATGTTCATCCGCAATGCCTGGTACGTCGTTGCCTGGGACTTCGAAGTCCTGGCCGACACCATCCTCGAACGCACCGCGCTCGGCGAATCGATCGTCGTGTACCGGAAGGCCGACGGCACGCCGGTCGTGATGGAGAACCGCTGCTGTCATCGCGGCGCACCGCTCGCCCTCGGTCGCAAGGAAGGCGATTGCATCCGGTGCATGTATCACGGGATGAAATTCGACGCGTCCGGCCAGTGCGTCGAGGTGCCCGGCCAGACGCTGACTCCCCCGAAGGCGAAAGTGCGGACGTATCCGGTGGTGGAACGCACGCGATGGCTCTGGGTGTGGATGGGCGACCCGGCGCTGGCGGATCCGACGTCGATCCCCGACACGTTCTCGATCCAGCATCCGAAGTGGCGCACGAAGCCGGGCTACAAGCACTTCGGCGCGAACGTGCTGCTCATCTGCGACAACCTGCTCGACTTCTCGCATCTGGCGTACGTGCACGAAAAGACGTTCGGCGGGTCCACCGACATCGCCGAAGTGCGGCACGACGTTTCGAAGCTCGATCACGGCATCCGCATCGTCCGCAAGGTGCCGAACACGGTACCCGCGCCGTACCACCAGCGCCTCGGCCACTTCCCCGGCCGCGTGAACCGCTGGTTCGACTACACGCTCTCGGTCACGGGCATGTTCATCATGACGGCCGGTGTGCAATCGGTGACGAAGGACGAGACCGATCCCGACGGCGCCCTCGTCTTCCACAGCTGCCAGGCGCTCACGCCGGAATCCGCCGATGCGACGCACTACTTCTTCTCGCACGCGAACAACTTCGCGTTGGACGACGCGACGGTGACCGAAGCGAGCTACCAGAGCGTCGCTGCGGCCTTCGAGGAGGACATGCGGATGATCCAGGCGCAGGCGAAGGTGCTGGCGCGCGAGCCGGATCGCCCGCTGGTGCCGATCGCTGCGGATCTCGCGCTGACGCAGTATCGGGCGATGGTCGCGGAGGCGCTGGCCGCGGAGGCTGCGGGACCCCCATAGGTCGGGGGTCCCCGGAGTCACCGCTGTTCCCAAGGCCGCGCCGCGTCGAGCAATTGCTCGACCCACGAAGACCGCTGGCGACACGGGCTGCGTCGATGCCATCAGGCTGTCAGCGACTCGACCTCGTGCAGGAACGCCCCCACCACGTCCAGGTAGCGCGTCGTTTCTTCGATATGCGCCGTGTGGCTGGAATCGTCGAACTGCACCACGCGTGAGTCCGGGATGCCCGCGCGCAGGGTCTCGGCGCACGCCGGGGTGAGTTCGTCGTGGGCGCCCACGGTGATGAGGGTGGGCACCCGGATCTCGCCGAGGCGGTCGATGCGGTTCCAGTCTTTCAGGTTGCCGATGACGATGAACTCGTTCGGGCCGTTCATCACCTCGTACACCTGGTTGCCGTCCAGGTTGCGCACGGTGCGCTGCATGCAGTCGGGCCAGGGGTCCACCCGGCACAGGTGACGGCGGTAGAACTCCATCACCGCTTCGAGATACTGCGGATCGTTCCATTGCCCGGCGGCCTCGCAGCGCGCCATCACGGCCACCATCGCGGGCGGCAACTGCGCCTTGAGCTTCGCTGCCTCGGCCACGAACTGGGGAATGCTCGCGGAGGTACTGGCGAGCACCAGCCCGGCGATGCCCGGCGGGTGCGAGAGCATGTACTCGACGCCCAGCCATCCGCCCCACGACTGGCCCAGCAGGTGGATCCGCTCCAGGCCGAGGGCCTTGCGCACCGTGTCCACCTCGCGCACCGACCGCCCGATGCGCCACAACGCAGGATCATCGGGCCGGTCGGAACGCCCGCAGCCGAGCTGGTCGTAGAAGATCACCTCCCGGTCCCGGGCCAGGTCTTGCAGCGGCTCGAGGTAGTCGTGGCCTGCGCCGGGTCCGCCATGGAGAAGCAGCAGAGGCAGGCCCGCCCCGCCCCCCACCCGCCGGTACCAGACCCGGTGTCCGTCCACGGCGATGTAGCCGGTTTCCTCACGCATCGCACTGCCCTCCTGGAGATGCACGGATTCTGCCGCCTGCACGCGTCCCGTGCATGCGCAACGCTGGCTTGCGCGATCCGCATCGTGCGCAAGGTCCCGATGCCTGCGGGCGTCGGCCGTTGGGCAGAAGCCCGACCTGCGCACCACCCGACGTACGCCCGCGACCGAGGCCTTGTGCTACGTTGTGGTCGCCGCCGCGCGGTTGCATGAACGAGACCACGAACGCGCGTATGGCCACACTCAACAAGGAGACCACCGTGCAAAGCAAAGAGAAGAACATCCGTCACGCGACTGCCGTCGCCGTGACCTTGGCCCTGACATGGTCGTCCGGCAGTTCGTTCGCCGTCACCGCCCAACACGATTTCGTCAACGCAGGCATCGTCTTCGGATCCAGCAACGCCAACACGCTGACGGGATCGGAGAGCCTCAACACGACGTCGAACAACTTCATGAACTTCACAAACAACACGCTCGACTACGTGTACGGGGCCGCCGCCGCTCCCGGAACCGTCGCGAGCGGTACGTGGAGCTGGAGCAATGGCGGTGATTCGCTGACCGGCACCTTCGCGACGCTCGCCGTGGAACAGAACTTCGCGGCCACACCGTTCTGGCGCTACACCGGCACCCGGACAGTGACGGGTGGAACGGGCTATTTCGCAGGGGCGACCGGATCCGGCACGGCGGAACTGTTCATCCATTGGACCGGAGTCGACGGCAATGGCACGCAGTTCTACCAGGGGATCGACGTCACCCGCCTGTCGGTGACCGTCGAGACGGACGCTCCATTGGCGCAAACGGACACGCGGCCGGTGATCGTCATGGCGAAGAACGGCGTCGAGAACCTCGTCACCGGCGTGGGCTACAACGAGGGGCCCTACACGTCGGCCAGTCCGGGCCTCGAACTGGCCATCCACGAGAGGGCGGACTACACCTTCGCGCCGCTGCCGATCGCCACGGCACCGTTCGCTGGCACGTGGGAGGCGACCTACACCAACGGCACGATCTTCGGGACGTCGGAAGGGCCGACGATCTCCTACAACCATCTGGGGAGCGTGTTCCACTACGCGCCGGGAAGCGCCAAGCAGACTGGCGGTACTGGCGCCTTTGTCGGTGCATCCGCGTCGTCGACCTATGAAGCATTCGCCGTCAGTACCGGTGGCCCCCAGGACGCAGCGACCTATTCGCAGATCGTGGTCACCCGGGTCAATCCCGTGCCGGAACCGGCATCGGTTGCGTTGATGCTCGCTGGGGGCGGCGTCCTGGCCGCCTGGTCGACGCGGCGGCGCCGTCGTTCTTCAGTCGTACGGTGACCTGCAAAAAAGGTTGTCCGTAGTCAGGGGGAGGTTGTCCGATCGATCGGACAGCCGTCCCATCGTGTGCCCCCCGCGACCTTGGCGACCTGCGGTGATGCCCCGCTGGTCGGGGTCGGCCCGACCAGCACGACGACCCCCTACTGCTGCCAGACTTCCTTCACCCGGGCGTCGCGCCCGCACGTCGTGCGGTAGTAGCGATACTTCAGCGGGTTCTTGAGGTAGTAGTCCTGGTGGTACTCCTCCGCGACGGTGAACTCGCCCGCCGGCACGACCTGCGTGTACACCTTCGAGAAGCGGCCGCTGCGTTCGAGCGCCGTCTTGCTGGCCTCCGCCACGGACTTCTGTTCGTTGCCGCTGTAGAAGATGGCCGTGCGGTACTGGGAGCCTTCGTCGCAGAACTGGCGGTCCTTCACCGTCGGATCGACATGTCGCCAGAAGTACTCGACGAGTTCGGAGTAGCTCACCTTCGCCGGGTCGTACGTCACGCGGATCGCCTCCGCGTGGCCCGTGCCACCGGCGCTCACCGATTCGTACGTGGGATTCGGCGTGGTGCCGCCGATGTAGCCGGACTCCGCCGAGAGCACGCCAGGCAGCTTCTCGAAGTCGGCTTCGATGCACCAGAAGCAGCCTCCCGCGAAGATGGCGGTGGCCGGGGCGGCTGCCTGGGCGCGCGCCTTGTTCGCCATCTCCGGCGGCATGCCGGCGAAGACGGTGGCAAAGGCGCCTACGAGGGCGACACCGACGAGAAGGAGGGAAAGGCGGCGACGGATCAAGGCGGGCTCCATGGGCAAGGGGGAGGTCGGGGACAGGAAATAGCACGTTGCCTGCCCAGTCCCGTTGTACGGGGCGCATCGCGGAAAGGATGCACCCTTCCACGACCCCGTTACGACATCGCCTCGATCTGCATCGTCCGCGAGAAGATCAGCAGCCGACCCTTGTAGGCCGGCACACCCTCGCTCGCGGGCGTGTCGAGACGCTCCTCGCGCCGATCGAAACCGCCCTCGCCGAGCGCGCGATTGAACGCGCTGCGGTTGCCGCGATCGGGATCCACGATCCACACCTGCGCCGACGCAGCCGCGTGCCGCACGATGAACGCCGCGAGGACGATGCCGGCGCCGCGGTCGTACAGCAGATCGCTGCCGACGATGAGGTCGAAGAGCCCGTGCACGGCGGGACGCGCGCCCGGAGCGTCGGGTACGTCGAGCGCATTCCAGTCGCCGTGCCGGTACTTCATCGGGCCGAGCGCATTCAACCGCAGGTTCTCGAGCATGAAGGCCTCGGCGAGCGGATGACAGTCGCTCGCCGTGACGTCCGCACCGCGACGGTGCCCGACGAGGCTCGCGAGCCCCAGTCCGCAGCCGAGTTCGAGGATGCGCTCCCCGGCCGTCACGGGATGATCGGCAAGACGCGCAGCGAGACGTGCGCCCGACGGCCAGAGCAAACCGAAGAGCGGCCACGCGGCCGACGAGATGCCGAGGCGTTCGGCGACACCGAGCGGGTCGGCGTACTGCTGGCGATCGAGGAGCGAGCGGATGATCAGATCATCGACGCCGGCGACAGCGATGCGCTCCTGCTTGGTGAGGTAGCCGGGCATCGCGGAGGCGGGCCCGGGAAAGGGTCCGCGCGGAAGGCAATCAACCAGTATGGGGCGGAGGGACGCCGGGCGCCACGACGATCGTGCGGCCCGCGCGCCCTACTCCAATCCCGCCGCCCGCAACCTCGCCCGCAGCGACCCGACCTCCTCCAGCAGGTCCGCCACCAGCGCCGCGAGTTCCGGTCCGGCGTCGAAGTCGCGCTCCAGCTGGCGGATACGGCGTGCCCGTTGCAGATCGCGGCTGGAGAACAGCCACTCGGCGCCGGCTGTGGCGGTCACCGTCAGCACGCCGTCGTCGACGTGACCGATGACCCAGTCGACGTGCACCGCGCACGCGCTCGCCATCTGCGCCGCGGTGAAGCAGGCCTCGTCGAGGAGAACGACACTCACGGGTTCGTCGCGCACGTCACACCTCCTGACCGCTGCGCGGATCGAAGGCGAGGTCGCGGGACATCTCCTCGTACAGCTCGCGTGCCCGCGGCGTCGAGGCGGGCGGCAGCACCACCTGCAGCGTGAGCATCAGGTCACCCGGCGGATCCGACGGGATGCCCTTACCGCGCACCCGCATCTGTCGGCCGCTCTGGGCACCTTCGGGGATGCGCACGTTCAGCTGGCCGCCGTCGACGGTCGTCACCGGCACGACGCCCCCGAGAGCCGCCTCCCACGGCGCCACGGGCAGCGTGAGATGCACGTCCCTGCCATCGACGCGGAAGCGCGGATGCGGTGCGAAGTGCACTTCGAGCAACAAGTCGCCGGCCGGCCCGTCGCCGAAGCCCGGTGCGCCCTGCCCCGCGAGGCGCACCACCTGACCATCGCGGATGCCCTTCGGGATCTGCACGTTCAGCGTCTTGGTCTCGAGCGCGACGTAGCCCTGCGCATCGATGTGCGGGACACGGAGACTGATCTTCCGGGTCGCGCCGAGGAACGTCTCCTCGAGGTCGAGCATCACCTGCGCGTGGTGGTCCTCGCCGCGTCCGTGGAACTCGCGCTGCCTCGGCCCCGCACCGCGCGGGCCCGGCCCGGCTCGGTCGCCGAAGATCTTCTTGAAGAACTCACTGAACTCCCTGGCCTGCGCCTCGGAGAACTGTGGCTCCCCGGACTGGAACCCGCCGTCCCAACCGGGCGGCGTCTGGAAGTCCTGCCCGGGCCGGTACCCGTCGCCGAGGCGGTCGTACGCCGCGCGCTTCTCGGGGTCCGAGAGCACCGCGTTCGCCTCGTTGATCTCCTTCATCCGCGCGTCGGCATCCTTCTCCTTCGAGACGTCGGGGTGGTACTTCCGCGCGAGCTTGCGGAATGCCTTCTTGATGTCGGCGGCCGTCGCGTCGCGGGGCACGCCAAGTGTTTCGTAGTAGTCCTTGAACTCCACGTCGCGACTCCTGGGTCGGGGCGCCGTGCATGACGGCCGGGTCTGTGGATGCACACGCATCCGTCTTCCGCGGTAGATCGGGGTTGCCGCAGTCATTGCAAGGCGCGGCCGGCATGGCGATGCGGATTCTTCGGGGGTGAATGAACCATCGGGAAGCAGGCAGGTATGCACGGTTCGCATCCCCTGGCGCCGCCCGATCGCCCGCACGCTCCGTCGACCTCTCCCGACCGCGTGCGGGGCCGATCGGTCCCCGGCTGCTGTCGACGGCGCCGAGAAGCGCTGCGCGGCGGCCCGCGGCTCATCCCGAGACCAAGACATAACAACGGACCAGAACAATGAAAAGCATCCGAATCGCAGCTCTCGGCCTGGCGCTCGCCGGGCTCACGGCAGTCCCGGCCGGCGCCGCCGTGTCGATCGGCACGCAGGACACCTTCAACGACGGCACGACCAATGGCTGGAGCGCGGGCGCCGCAAGCGGCTTCCAGCCCTCGAACGTCCCCGGCGGCGGGCCCGCAGGTGCCGGAGACCCCTACTTGAAGCTCGTGGCTTCGGGCAGCAACGGCCCCGGCGGCAAGCTGGTCGGCATCGCGCCCGAACAGTGGCTCGGCGACTACATCACGGCCGGCATCACCGGCATCGAGATGGACGTGATCAACCTGGGCAGCACCGACGTCAACCTGCGGCTGTACTTTTCGGGGACCAGCGGTTCCGGCTCTTCGGTGGATGGCGTCACCGTGGTCTCCGGCAGCGGCTGGACGCGCGTCGCCTTCTCGACCTTGCCGGCCGCGATCACCACAGCCCTCGGCGTGCCAGCGTTGGATGTGCTTTCGAATGTCTCGGAGCTGCGGCTCTTCCACAGCGCCGCTGCAATCTTCCCCGGGCCGAACATCGCGGCGCAGATCGGCATCGACAACGTGACGGCCGTCCCGGAACCGGGCACCTGGGCGACGCTCGGGCTCGGGCTGGCGGTGATCGGTGGCGGCATGTCGGTACGCCGGAAGCGGGCTGCCTGAGCCGATCCCGGCTTCTCCGCGACATCGCACGCGCCACCGGGCGCTCAGCCTCCGAAAGGTGGATGAGCGCCCTTTTCATGCCGGCAATCCCGCTACGTCACGGCGAGCGGAGATCGCCGTCCACGTAGTACCAGCGCCCGCTTTCGCGCACGAACCGGCTGACCTCGTGCAGGCGATGCGCCCGCCCGCCGACCTTGCTGCGAGCGACGAACTCCACGGTGGCGTGGTCGGCGTCGATCACGGTGTGTGCGCGCACGTCGAGCCCGAGCCAGCGGAGTCCTGGATCGGAAGACGACATGGAACCCGGACGCGTGGTCGGATGCCACGTCGCGAGCAGGTAGTCATCGAGTGCCAGGACATAGGCGGTGTAGCGGGACCGCATCAGCGCCGCCGCATCGGGCGCCTGAAGATGCATCGGGCCGGCGTGCCAGCGGGCGCAGCAGTCTGCATAGGAGCGGCCGGTGCCGCAGGGGCACGGCACCGGCACCGGTGGCGTCGGAGTGACACTCATGATCCATCTCCTGCCTTTGACCTGCATCGAGCCTGTCGAGGCTCACAAGAAAACGGCCGCCCCGAAGGACGGCCGTCTCGTCACTGCGCGATACCTGCGCGATCAATGATTGTCGCGCGGCACGCCCTTCGAGATCGAGATCTTCTGGTACTTCACGGCCGGCTTCAGCGTCATGCCTTCCGACAGCTCGTCGACCATGCCCCGCTGGATCTCCTGCCACGGCGTCTGGCTCGGCGGGACCGGGTGGCCGCCCTTCTTCAGGAGCGACGCCATCCGCTTCGCGTACTCCTCCTTCGTGATCATGATGTTCGCGGTGCGCTTGTTGAGGTCGATGCGCACCCGGTCACCCGTCTTCAGGATCGCGAGGCCGCTGTTGCTCGCGGCTTCCGGCGAGGCATTCAGGATGGACGGCGAGCCCGACGTGCCGGACTGGCGTCCGTCACCGATGCACGGCAGTTCCGTGACACCCGCCTTGATGAGCTTCGCGGGCGGCTGCATGTTCACGACTTCGGCCGCGCCGGGGTAGCCCTTCGGACCCACACCGCGCACGAACAGCATGCAGTTGTCGTCGATCTTCAGCTTGGGGTCGTCGAGGCGGTGGTGGTAGTCCTCCGGGCCCTCGAAGACGATTGCGCGGCCTTCCCACGCGTTCGGGTCCTTCGGGTCGGAGAGGTAGCGGTCGCGGAAGGCCTGGGAGATCACGCTGGTCTTCATGATCGCGCTGTCGAACAGGTTGCCCTTCAGGTTGAGGAAGCCCGCCTGCGCCTTCATGGGTTTCTTGATCGGCCAGATCACGAGCGGATCCTGCACCGGGGTGTTCTTGCAGTTGTCGTGCAGCGACTTGCCGTTGACTGTCACGGTGTTCTTGCGGATCTTGCCGGCCTTGATGAGTTCGTTCACCACACCCGGCACGCCGCCGGCGCGGTAGTACTCCTCGCCAAGGTACTCGCCCGCGGGCTGCATGTTCACGATGAGCGGGACGTCGTAGCCGACCTTCTCCCAGTCGTTGCAGTCGAGCTTCACGCCGATGTGCTTCGCGATCGCATTGAAGTGGATCGGCGCGTTGGTCGAGCCGCCGATCGCGGAGTTCACGACGATGACGTTCTCGAACGCTTCGCGGGTCATGATCTTCGACGGGCGGAGGTCCTCCCACACCATCTCGACGACGCGCTTGCCGGTCTCGTAGGCGTTCGCGTAGCGGTCGCGATGGGGCGCCGGGATCGCCGCGCTGCCGGGGAGCGACATGCCGAGGGCCTCGGCGAGCGAGTTCATCGTGGACGCCGTGCCCATCGTGTTGCAGTGGCCGGCCGACGGGGCCGACGACGCGACGATCTCGATGAACTGCTCGTGGTTGATCTCGCCGGCGGCCAGCAGCTGGCGCGCCTTCCACACGATCGTGCCGGAGCCGGTGCGCTCGCCGCGGAACCAGCCGTTCAGCATCGGCCCGCCGGACAGCACGATGGCCGGAATGTCGACCGTCGCCGCGGCCATGAGCTGCGCGGGTGTGGTCTTGTCACAGCCGGTCGTCAGCACGACGCCGTCGATGAAGTAGCCGTAGAGCAGTTCCACGAGCCCGAGGTAGCAGAGGTTCCGATCGAGCGCGGCGGTGGGGCGCTTGCCGGTCTCCTGGATCGGATGCACGGGGAACTCGAACGCGATGCCACCGGCTTCGCGGATGCCCTCGCGCGTGCGGTGCGCGAGTTCCAGGTGATGGCGGTTGCAGGGGGACAGGTCGGAGCCCGACTGCGCGATGCCGATGATCGGCTTGCCCGACTGCAGCTCCTCGCGGGAGATCCCGAAGTTCATGTAGCGCTCGATGTAGAGCGCCGTCATGTCCGGATTGTCCGGGTTGGCGAACCACTGACGGGATCTCAGCTTCGTGGGATCTTTCGCGACGGTCTTCTTGGCCATGGTGTGACTGCTCCTCCTGATGTGTGTGCGTGCCGGTGATCCGGAACGACCTCGATTCTAGTAGGACCGGGGGATCGTCGCGAAGGGAAATGGGGGTGAAGCCCGGGGGCCAGGGACTAGGGGATAGGGGCTAGGGGCTAGGAAAAACCAGTGGTCTGCAAGCAGCGTCGACGCCGCAGACTCGGCGCCCAGGCGCACGGCGGCGAAACTCCAATCGAATTTCCCTAGCCCCTAGTCCCTAGCCCCTAGTCCCTGGCGAAAGCCCAGCCCCTAGCCCCCGGCAGATTCCCCGCCCTCAGCCCCCCGCCTTCGGATGCGTGCGCAGCCCGGTCGGCTTCATCTTCTCGGGCAGGATCCGGCCACGCAGCGCACGGCTCGCGGCGTAGTGCCCGAGATCCTTCGCCTTCAGGTCGATCTCGCGTTCCTTGCCGGCGCGGCCTACGCCGAGCACCGTGAGGAAGGGCTGATCCGACACCGCCACGGCGACCAGCTTCTCGCCCTTGTCGAGCCCCATGAGCACGAGGCCGCGCCCCTTGCCCTGGTACTTGAGTTCGGAGAGCTGCACGAGGAGCAGTCGCGCGCCCTCGGACAGCGCAGCGACGTAAGTTCCCGGGCGATCCTCGATGACGACCGGCGGCAGCGGCAGCTCGCCGGCTTCGAGCGTGAGGAAGTCGCGGCCCGCGCGGCGGTTCGACACGAGATCGGACAGCTTGGTCCGGAAGCCGTAGCCGCCGGTGGACGCGACGACGAGTTCGGTCTCGGGCTTGCCTGCGAGGCAGTGGAGCAGCTTCGCGCCATCCTGCAGCTCGACGAGTGACGACGCCGGGACGCCGTCGCCACGACCCGTCGGCAGGCTCGCTGCCTCGATGGAGTATGCGCGCCCCGCGGTGTCGATGAAGACCACCGGGTCCGGTGTCCGGCACCGATGCAGGCTGCCGAGTCCGTCGCCCTCCTTGAACGTGAGCGCGGAACCTTCGACTTCCCAACCCTGACGGGCACGCACCCAACCGTTGCGAGAGACGATGACGGTGAGCGGTTCATCGACGACAGGCTTCGCGGCGACGGCCTTCTCCGACACCTCGATGATCGTGCGGCGCGCATCGCCGAACGTCTTCATGTCGGCCTCGATCTCGCGGACCACGAGGTTCTCGAGCACGCGGCGCGAGCCGAGGATGCGTTCGAGTTCCTTCTGCTCCTTCCGCTTGTCCTCGAGTTCCTTCTCGACCTTGAAGTGCTCGAGCTTCGCGAGCTGTCGGAGGCGCATCTCGAGGATGTCTTCCGCCTGGCGTTCGGACAGACCGAACGCGGCCATGAGGTCGGCCTTCGGCTCGTCGGCCTCGCGGATCACCTTGATCACGGCGTCGACGTTCAGCAGGACGATCATCCGGCCTTCGAGCACGTGGATGCGGTCGAGCACCTGGTCGAGACGGAACTGCGAGCGCCGGGTGACGGTGCCGAGGCGGAACTCCGTCCACTCCTTCAGCAGTTCGCGCAGCGACTTTCCGGTGGGGCGGCCATCGAGGCCGACCATCACCATGTTGATCGAGGCGTTGCCTTCGAGGCTCGTCTTCGCGAGGAGGAGATTCGTGAACTCGGTCTCGTCGATGCGCGAGCTCTTGGGCTCGAAGACGAGGCGCACGGGATGGGAGCGGTCGGACTCGTCGCGCGCCTTGTCGAGCATCGAGAGCATCAGCTGCTTCTCGCGCTGCTGCTCGGGCGTCAGCGACTTCTTGCCGGGCTTCGGCTGCGGGTTCGTGAGGGCGTCGATCTCCTCCAGCACCTTGCGCGCGGACGCGCCCGGCGGGAGTTCCGTCACGACCATCTGCCACTGTCCGCGGGCGAGGCGTTCGATCGTCCAGCGCGCACGCACGCGCACCGATCCGCGCCCGCCCTCGTACGCCGCGATCATCTCGTGCCGCGGCGTGATGATCTGGCCACCACCCGGGAAGTCCGGCCCCTGGATGTGTTCCAGGACGCCGGCGGTGTCGAGATCCGGATTGCGGATCATCGCGATCGCCGCCTGCGCGACCTCGGTGAGGTTGTGGCTCGGAATCTCGGTCGCCATGCCCACCGCGATGCCGGATGCGCCGTTCAGCAGCAGCATCGGCAGCCGCGCGGGCAGCACGGCCGGTTCCACCGTGGAGCCGTCGTAGTTCGGGATGAAGTCGACGGTGCCCTGGTCGAGTTCGGCCAGCAGCACCTCGGAGAACTTCGTTAGCCGCGCTTCCGTGTACCGCATCGCCGCGGCATCGTCGCCGTCGCGCGAACCGAAGTTGCCTTCGCCGTCGATCAGCGGATACCGCAGCGTGAAGTCCTGCGCGAGTCGCACCAGCGCGTCGTACACCGACTGGTCGCCGTGCGGATGAAACTTGCCGAGCACGTCACCGACGACGCGTGCGGACTTCTTGCGAGGCGTGCCGGCGCGGCCCCCCATCTCCCACATCGCGTAGAGGATGCGCGCCTGCACGGGCTTCTGCCCGTCGCCCACGCGGGGCAGCGCGCGGTCCTTCACCGTCGCGATCGCGTACTGCAGGTATTGCAGCGAGGCGTAGCGATCGATGGGCAGCGTCTCGCCGAATTCGCCTTCCATCGGCGCGTAGTGCGACGGCGGGCGCTTGCCGCCTCCGCCACCGGCCGCGGGCGGCGCTGCGGGCGGTGCGTCGACGACGGCGACATCGTCGGCGGTCGAGGCAACTGCGGAGGGGTCCGTCGCGACGTTCGCAGGTGCCGCGTCGTCGTCACCATCGGCAGCGGCGGTCACCGGCATATCGCCCGGCGTCCCGGCCTCGGGCGCCGCCATCATCGCCGGGGGCGTGGCCTCGGCAGGGCTCGACGCACCGGCAGGCGCGTCGGAGAACAGGTCAGGCTGGTCTTCCATGCGGTCTTTGATCACGTTCGTTCAGCGGGCCGTCGCGGGGACGGCCTCGAATTCCTCGACGATGAAATCCCCGTCGCCATCGCCGACGGTGAAACGCCACTTGCCCGGCACGAGTTCGTGGGGCTCGCGGAACAGATGGCCGCCACACCACACGGCGCGATCCCCCTCCACCTTCACCATGCGCGGCACGTTCCATCCGGCGGCTTCGGTGCCGTTCGGCAGCGTCATCACGGGATGCCGAACGATCTCGGTGAAGGTCGCCTTGCCCTCGAAGCCCTCGATCCCGGTGATCTCGGCGCAGAAGCCGAAGCGCACGCCCACCTGCAGCGGTACCTTGCGTGTGCGTTCGACGAGCGCGTAGCGCCCGAGGGGCCCGGTCTTCGCCTGATCGGCAGGCAGCGGGTCGGCCGAGAAGATCCCGAAATCGAGGATCTTCGCGGTCGGCCCCGCGTGGGCGATGGCCGCGGACATCATCAGCAGGGCGGTGAGCATGGCGTGTCTTTTCATCGATTCCATTTCCGTTCGTTCATTCGATCCAGCGGCACGGCCGGAGATGCCCTTGTAGGAGCGGGCCATGCCCGCGAAAGCGGTCGTTCCGGTTGAAGCGCCTCCATGCATCCATCGCTTTCGGGGCCATGGGCCCCTCCTACAGAATCAGGGGCTACGAAAAATCCGCATCCACCAGATTCCCGTACGTCTCCATCCATTCCCGCCGCTGCGACGCGTTCTCGCGCGCCATCATCATGTCGAAGACATCGCGCGCGACCTCCAGCCCGCCGTCGTCCACGAGCACCGGCAGCATGCGCCGCGTGTCGGGGTTCAGCGTGGTCTCCCACAATTGCTCGGGGCTCATCTCGCCCAGGCCCTTGAAGCGGCTGACGGCCCACGCGCCGTCCTTCACGCCCTCGTCGGAGAGCTTCTCCTCGAGGCTCGCGAGTTCCTGCTTGTCGAGTGCGTAGAGCTTTCGCGCCGGCTTGTTCTTGCCGTGGGCGGGCACATCGATCCGGAAGAGCGGTGGCTGCGCGACATACACGTGGCCCTTCTCGATCAGCTTCGGGAAGTGGCGGAAGAAGAGCGTGAGCAGGAGCACCTGGATGTGCGCGCCGTCGACGTCAGCGTCGGCCAGCACGATGATCTTGCGATACCGCAGACCCGAGAGATCGGGATCGTCGCCGGGCTTGTGGTGGTCGACGCCTATCGCGAGCGCGATGGCCTCGATCTCCTTGTTCGCGTAGAGCGTGTCGGAGGAGTCCTGCCACGTGTTCTTGGGCTTCCCCTTGAGCGGGAGCACGGCCTGGAACTCCTTGTCTCGCGCCTGCTTCGCGGAGCCGCCGGCGGAGTCGCCCTCGACGATGAAGAGTTCGTTGCGATCGGGATCGTCCGACGCGCAGTCCGTGAGCTTGCCGGGCAGCACGGCCACACCGGACGACTTCCGGCGCTCCACCTTCTGCGCCGCGCGCGTGCGGGCCATCGCCTGGCGGATCACCAGTTCGGCGATCTTCTTGCCGGCGTCGACGTTCTGGTTCAGCCACAGTTCGAAGGGGTCGCGGACCATCTGGGACACGAGCTTCACGGCATCGCGCGAGATGAGTTCGTTCTTCACCTGGCCCTTGAACTGCGGGTCGAGCATCTTCACCGCGAGCACGTAGTTCACGCGCGACCAGACGTCCTCGGGCACGACCTTCAGGCCGCGCTGCCCCATCGCGTGGAGGTCGATGAAGTTGCGGATCGCCTGATACGCGCCCTCGCGAAGACCAGAGACGTGCGTACCGCCATGCCGCGTGGGGATCATGTTCACGTACGACTCGGTGACCAGTTCACCTTCGGGCGTCCAGGCGATGGCCCACAACGCGCCCTCGCCCTCCGCGAAGCTGTCGGACTCCGACTGCGCCGTCACGTAGCGCTCGCCGAGGAACGTGGCCGCCACGGGCTCGCTCGCACCGACCGCCGTGGCGAAGTAGCCCTTGATGCCATCCGGGAAGTGCCACGTGGTGGTCTCGAACTTCCCGCCCTTCTCGATGGCCAGCGTGAACTTCACGCCCGGGAGCAGCATGGCCTTCGCACGCAGCAGGGCAGCGAGGTCCGAGGGCACGATGCGCGGCGAGTCGAAGTAGTGCGGATCGGGCCAGAAGCGGATGCGCGTGCCGCTCTCGCGCGGGCCGACGGTGCCCGTCTGCACGAGCGGCTGCTGCAGCTTGCCGTTGTCGCCGAAGACGATGCGCCACGCGGCGCCATCGCGCTTCACGTCGACTTCGAGGCGCGTGGACAGCGCATTGCTCACGCACACGCCCACGCCGTGCAGGCCGCCGGCGATGCGGTAGACCGCCTCGCGATCCGTCTTCCGGAACTTGCCGCCGGAGTGCAGGGTGGTGAAGATCACCTGCACCGCCGGCACCTTCTTGACGGGGTGGATGTCGACGGGGATGCCGCGGCCGTCGTCGATGACCTCCGCGGAGCCGTCCTCGTACAACGTGACGGCGACGCTCTTCGCGAACCCGGCGAGCCCCTCGTCCGCGGCGTTGTCGATGATCTCGACGAGCGCGTGATTCGGGTTGACCGGGTCGGTGTACATGCCCGGTCGGTGAAGAATCGGCGCGAGGTCCTCGAGGATCTCGATGTCTTCAGCGGTGTACGCGTTGCCTTTCTTTGCCATGACTGCCTGTGAAAGTGGTTCTTGCGGACTGCCGCGTGCGCGCGGCCGAGATCTGTGACAGGACACCCTTGCCGTCGGTGCCCAGGCGACGGCGCAACTGGCGGACCGCGACTTCGCGGGCCCTGTCGGGCCCACCGCGGATGGCATCCACCAGCACGAGAAGTTCATGCAGCACCGGATCGCGCTTCGCGGCCACGGGCATCGACTTGTACAGCGGTTCGAACGCGAGACCCCGGACCTCGCCTTCGGGATCGGGCCAGACGTCGGGAGGCTCGTCGCTCGGCGGCAGCAAGGCCGCCAGGGACGGCGCTGCCGCGCCGGTGGGCGTGCCCTGCACCAGGCCTCCACGGACCGGGCTCCAGACGTACCGCACGCCGTGTACGAGGAGCGCATCGAGGCCGGCGGCATCGGGGACTCCCCAACCATCCTCCAGCACCAGGAGCCCTGCCTCCGACGCGCGCCGCAGCCCGGCGTGCACCTCGGAGGCGGACATGCCCATCTCCCACGCGAGCTGGCTGTAGCTCCACGGTTCGGGACCGCGGGCCACCATCTTCAGAAGGAGGCAGACGTCCTGGGGCTTCAGCATGCGGGGTCCCGAGCAGGCGCATGGGCAGGGGCCGGCGCTTGGGCGGCCTCACAGGCGAACTCGAATGCGCCTCGTTGAAATCGGTCAGGTCCGGACACGGAGGCTCCATCGGCACCGGCGGGCAGCGGGCCCGTCCGGCGAAGCGCGCATTCTATTCGCGAATCGCGAATGGCGGAAACTCCGGTCATCCGGCACCGACCGGATTCTCCCCTCGCGCTCCTGCCGGCTTCCTCTTGAGAGCCCCGGAGGCGCGTGCTACGGTTGCCTGATCCTTCCGCCCTCGCGGCGCTGGGTCCGCAACAGTCCGAATTTCGAACGTACAGGAGATCCGCATGAGCAGGCTCGTATCGCTCTTTCCCCGTCTCGCCCTGGCACTGCTGTGCCTCGGGCCGGCCGCCGCCACCACCGCGCAGGCCGCAGGCTCCGTCGAGATGCAGGTGGAGCATCTGGTGAAGCAGGCGATGGAGGAATACAACGCCGCGATGGAAACCGGCGACAGCGCCAGTTTCGTGAAGTACTTCGCATCGAACGCGACACGCGAATCCCCCCTGTCGCGGCAGTCGGGGCGCGCCGATCTGGCCAAGTACTTCGATGCCGAGTTCAAGGCGTACAAGGCCACCTACCAGATCAAGAAGATGCTCGTGCAGGGCAATTCCGCGGCGATCGTGTTCACGTGGGACGCCGTGGACCGCAAGACCGGCGACTTCGTCAAGATCGACATGGTCGGCCTGTACGAAGTGGGGTCGAGCGGCCAGTTCAGTTCGGCGACGTACTACTTCGATTCGGCGAAGGCGAAGGCCCTCGCCGATCTGGGCAGGTGAGGCGATGAAAGTGGATATCGCCAAGAACGCCACCGGATCGCTGACGACATTGATCGCCGCTGCGCTGCTCGCCGTCTGCGCAGTCGCCCCGCCCTCGGCTGCCGCTGCCGAGGACGCGTTCGTCTGCATGGAGGAAAGTCAGGAGAAGTGCGATGCAGAGAACCGGAACATGGAACTCTTCATCCAGGGTCGCGACGCCTTCGATCGCGGGCGTGAGACCGGCGATCTCGGCGAAGCCCGCCGAATCGCCCGGGAACTGGTCGATCGCAAGGATGAAAGGCACGGCAAGGCCCTGCTGAAGTTCATCTATGTGCAGGTGAGCCTGGGCGTGCACAAGGACTTCGTGGAGGCGTATCGCTGGATCGAGACCGACATGTCGGCCGGGGAATCCTACAAGCGCCTGGACCTCGGGTGGGTCCGCGACAAGCTGGCCGCGCGGATGACGCCCGAGCAACTTGCCGAGGCGAAGAAGCCGAAAAACTGAGGGGCGTCTCACCCGCTTGACGCCCCTGCCTGAGGATCCGCCGCAGGCCTGCCCGGCAGGCCGCGGTGCATCGACTACTTCAGTCGAAGCTCTTCCTTGACGTACTTCGCGAGCGTCGCGACCGTTTCGTCGTCGATGATGCCCTTGAACGCCGGCATGCCCTTCCCGGCGCGGCCGTTCGTGATCACGTCCGCCACTTCCTTTTCGGTGAGCTTGGTCACGCGGAGGTCGGCGCCGTAGCCACCTTCGTTCTGCCCGCCACGTCCGTCGCCCAGATGGCACGTGATGCAGCCGAACTTCGTGAACGCTGCCGTGCCACCTGCGCGCGGCACGTAGATTTCGGGGCGATCGCCCGTTTCGGTTTCCGCGGACACGACCTGGGGAAAGGCGGTCCAGAGACCCAGCGCGCAGAGCGTCACGGGCCCGAGAATTCTGGTTGCTTGAACAAAACGTTTCATTGACTTCATACCTTGCGGTGGGACTGCCGGATTGCACCGGATGGACGCGTTGCCCACCCGGTGCCCTGAACATGACGGCGGAGCCGGCTTGAGGCCGGCTCCGCGAACTGCTTGCTGCAATTACTCGCCGAGCGAGAACACGTACAGCATGTTGCTCGGAACCTGCGACTTCAGCTCCGGCGTGGCGCTCACGAACCACTGGGGCCAGGCACCGCCGAGACCCACTTCGATGGCGACGTACTGCTTGCCGTCGGCGAGGTAGCTCATGGGCGGGGCGTTGATGGCGGACCCCGTCTCGAACTTCCACAGCTCTTCGAGGGATTCGGCATCCAGCGCCACGACCTGACCTTCCGCGTAGCCCGCGAAGACCAGACCACCCGCCGTCGACATCAGGCCACCCAGTTGCGGGTGCTTAGTCGTGTGCTTCTTGACGACCTTGCCGGTGCCCACGTCGATCGCGGTGATCGAGCCCCAGATGCGACCGCACTCCTGATCTTCGAAGGTCGAGAACGGCGCACCACCCAGGAACAGCTGGCGATGCTTGAATGCGCCGGGCTCGGCCACTTCGGCGAATGCCTTGTTGCAGCCGTCGATGGTCGGGATGTAGTAGCGGTTGGTCTGCGGGCTGTAGGTCGTGGGCGGCCAGTTCTTGCCTCCCATGTGACCCGGCTTCAGGACGCCCTCGATGGTGCCGCGGCCCTTGGTCGCGGTGCCACGCTGGGCTGCCGTCCCCGGCATGTAGGTCTGCACATCCTTCTTCGGGTCGTACGACTTCGGCTTGCACTTCGCGTCCAGGCCGCCGGACCAGTTCAGCTCCTGCACGAACTGCGTGCACCAGAGCGGCTCGCCCGTCTTGCGATCCAGCGCATAGGCATAGCCGTTCCGGTTGGCGTGCAGCGTGGCGCGCCGGAAGGCCCCGTTGATCTGCGTATCGACGAAGGTGTTCTCGTTGATCGAGTCGTAGTCGTACGGATCGTTCGGCGTGTGCTGGAAGCCCCACTTGATCTTGCCCGAGTCGGCATCGAGCGCGATCGTGGAGTCGGTCCACAGGTTGTCGCCGGGACGATAGGCGTTGTCCCAGTCCGGACCCGGGTTGGCCGTGCCCCACACGATGAGGTTGAGTTCCGGATCGTAGGAACCCGTGACCCAGGTCGTGCCGCCGCCCGTCTTCCAGGCGCCGTGCTTGTCCTTCCAGGTCTCGCTGCCGGGCTCTCCGGGTGCCGGGATCGTGTAGGTTCTCCAGCGGCGCTTGCCGGTCTTGATGTCGAGCGCTTCGATCCAGCCGCGCACGCCATATTCGGCGCCTGCCATGCCGGTCACGACCATGTCCTTCACGATCAGCGGCGCGCCGGTGATCGTCTCGCTCTTGCCCGGGTCGGCGACTTGCGCTTCCCAGATCTTCGAGCCGTCGGTCTTGTTAAGGGCGATGATCCGGCCGTCGATGACGGGGGAGATCACCATGTTGCCGGCGAGCACCGCACCGCGGTTGTTGATGCCGCAGCAGGCGACCGTGGTCGCGTAGTCGGGATCAGGTGCCGGGTTGTACTGCCACACCATCTTCGGCGAGGCGCCACGGGTGTCCAGCTTGGTGACGACGCCCCAGCCGGTGGTGATGTACAGGAAGCCGTCTTCGGCGACCGGCGTGCCTTCCAGGCCGGAGAAGGGCCACTTGATGATCTCCTTGCCGCCGCCCTGCGTGCCGCCCATCGCCCAGGTGAAGGCGACCTTCAGCTTCTTGACGTTCTTCGTGTTGATCTGGTCGAGCCCGGAGAAACGATGGGCTTCCAGGTTGCCGTGGTGGTTGAGCCAGTTGCCGGGCTCGCGTTCGCTACTGACCAGACGGTCGGTCGTGACCTCACCGGCGAAGGCAGAGGTCGCCAGCATGGCTGCTGTGATCCCTGCTCCGATGGCGGCCATCGTAAAGCTGTTGGTTCTTTTCACGTGCTCCTCCCTGCGACGATTGGAAAGTCGACAGCACGGTTGCATGCGGATGACCTTTGACAAGGCTCCCCCTCAGCCACCGCTCCATCACAGCGGATTCTACCGATCGACGGCCCGTCGACAACATAGTCGGATGGCGTTTTTGCGAGCTTTTTTGAGCGGCGATATGCGCCGTATGGGGGCATGGATTCCTGCGCCTGCGGTTCCGGTCATGATGGACTGCAACATGCAGAGGCAGGCACCAAGGGGACTCTATAGAGGAGCCTTCGCCTATTGCATCGCAGCAATGCGGGGTCGCTGTCGGCGCTTTGCGCCACGATGGACGTGACCCATGGACACAGGGTGAACGTGCGTCACTTCATGACCAGGAGAACGGGGATGCCGGGTGCTGCGGCGTGCACTACCCCGCTGCGCCAGCCACGATGACGGGGGGCGTCGCCGGACCATCGTGCCGGTCAACCGGGGTTGGCGTCCGGCGTCGGCTCGGCGCCGGAGAGCAGGATCTCTGCGTCACCGAACCGCACCCGCTGCCCCGGACGCAGCTTCGCCCGCTTGCGGGTCTCGGGCTGACCGTCGACCGTGATCTCCCCCGCCGTCGTGACGGCATGGGCCGCGCCGCCCGAGTGCACGAGACCCGCGGCCTTCAGCAACTGATCGAGCTGGATGAACTCGCCCCGGATCGCGAACTCGAGTGGCCGCACCGACTTCTTCGCCATCAGAACGCCTCTTCCGGTTTCAGGTAGCGCCACTGGCCCACGGGAAGGTCTCCGAGGTTCACGTGACCGATGCGCACCCGCTTGAGTCCGGTGACCTCGAGCCCGACGAGTTCGCACATGCGACGGATCTGGCGCTTGCGCCCTTCCCACAACAGGAAGCGCAGCTGATCCTCGTTCTGCCAGACGACGCGGGCCCGCTTGAGCGGGCGGCCGTCCAGCGACAACCCGTGATTCAGGAGCTGCAGTCCGCGGTCGCGCATCTGCCCGCGCACCCGGACCAGGTACTCCTTCTCGACGTCGGAATCCTCGCCGACCAGGCGACGCGCAACGCGACCGTCCTGGGTGAGCACCAGCAGTCCGGTGGAGTCGATGTCGAGGCGACCGGCCGGCGCCAGCCCCATCAGGTGCGCCGGGCTGAAGTGGCGATCCAGGGCGTCGCCCGACCAGCGGGTACCCGCATTCAGGAGACTCACGGCGGGCTTGTAGTCGCCTTCCGCCTGCGCCGAGACGAAACCGATCGGCTTGTGGATGAGGATCGTCACGCGATCCTGCTGCTTGGCCTGCGCTGCCCTGGCGAGCGTGATCTTCTGATGGGGAAAGATCTTCGTGCCCAGTTCGGTGACGGCCACGCCATCCACGAGCACCAGGCCGCGCTCGATGTACGTGTCGGCCTCGCGACGGGAGCACAGGCCCTGTTCGGACATCAGTTTGGAGAGTCGGACCTTTTCCATGGAGCGGCGGCAGCGGGCGGGGGCGAGAGTGTATCCCCTGGGGAACCCTCAGGAGGGCTTGTCGGTGCAACCCTTCGCTTTCGGGTTGGCCACGCACTCGCGCGGGAAGGTCGGCATGCGCAGTGCGCCGTAGTACTCGGCCGGCACCCCGGCACAGGCGCGGTCCGCGGCGGGGCCCGTCTTCGGGAACACCGACTTCCCGCCGGGGAACGTGCACACGCCGACCACTTCACCCTTCGGGCTGCGGTTGTCGTGCGCCACGGCGACCGCGAGCTTGCCCTGCTTGAAGTACGTGGTGACGAACCGACCGTATGCCGTGTCGGACTGCATCACCCACAGGTGCTTGCAGCCCGTGTAGTCCGCCGTGATCCCGGTGTTCCGCGGGAACACGACCATCACGCCACCCGGTGTGACCGCAGCCCCGGCGTTGGCGGGCGGCGCGGTGACCGCGCAGTTGGGACCATCCGCCGGCACGAAATCGCGGAGGTCCTTGGCGGCGACGGAGGTGGCGAGCGCCGCGAGCGAACACGCTGCAGTGACAACGAGCAGCGATCGGGGCAGAAAGCGGGGCGGAAAGCGCATCCTGGGATACCTCCTGAATCGTCGTGAAGCGCCGACGGGAACCGGCGAGGGCGCGATGATGCCCGCGCCGCCGCACCACGTCACGGGTCCGGGGTCCGCTGACTTGATCTGGATCATCGGGCCCGCCGCCGAACGACCCTACATTGGCTGCATGCACCCTGGAGGATCCATGACGAACCTGCAACACGGCACGCCGCGCGAACAGCTCATCGAGAAGCGCCGCACACTGGCCCGCGAGATCCGGGACGAGCTCGTCGCGAGCGGCGAACAGCACTACATCGACCTCGCCGGTCAGGTCCCCGACGCCGGCGAGACATCCTTCGCGCATCTCCTCACCGACATGGACGCCGCGCTCGCGGACCGCCACGTCCGGGCGCTGCGCGACGTCGACGCAGCGCTCGCGCGGATCGATGCCGGCGAGTACGGCCACTGTGAGGACTGCGGAACCGACATCCCGGAGGGGCGTCTCAACGCGTGGCCGGAAGCGACCCGATGCGTGCCCTGCCAGACCCGCGTGGAACACGGTCACGGACACGCGCCCGCCGCGCGGCTCTGAGGGGTCGACTGGACGCACGCGGAGTCCGGACCCAGGCGGGATTCGCCTGCGCGGGCCATGCGGGATTCGCGTACGTTCCTTGCTGGCCTACACTTCGACGCTCAACGGAGGAAGAGACTGTGCTGGAAGAACTGCTCGTCGCCCAGGTCACCCTCACAGAGGGGTTCGAATTCCATCTCGCTGCGGAATCCACGCCGGAGGCCGCACTGTGCGGTGCCACCGTGCAGGCGACGCAGATCCCGCCCTACTTCTGGGCAGTGGAATCGGCCATCGAAGGCCGCTGGTGCGCGCACTGTGAGCGCCTGAGTCGAAAGCGTGCCGAACGGGCGTCCATCGAGAAAGAGCCCGGCTACGCGCCGTGTGTCTGATGGCACCGCCGCGGGACCACGAAGTGCCGATCAGTCAGCGTGCCGGGCGAGCGCTTCTGCGGCGGCCAGCGACCACGCGCGGATCACCTGATTCGCCACGTTCGGGTCCTGCAGGAAAGTGAACAGCCGCCCGACGCGCGCCATGAGCGCCTCCATCCCGAAGTAGCGCCCCGGTACCGGCGCCGGGTCCGGCGCATCCCGCAGGTCGAGCCGCACGGCGGCGAGATCCATCCCCGCGCAGAACTCGAACCGTCTGAGACGCTCGTCGGCATCCCCAGCGTCATCCGCGAGACGGTAGCAGTCTTCCACCCGCCTTTCGAGAACGGCCATCCCGCCCTGGCGATAGGTGGTCAGAAGCTCGAGGACGGCGGCATCGATGTTCGCATCATGATCCCAGTCGGCAGAACGGGCGGATGACCACGGCAAGGACATCAACACGAGGGCAATCATCGCCGCGACCACACCGGAGCGTCTCAAGGCGACGCCTCCGGCGGGCGCGCCGCGAGGCGCAATACGCCACGATCGTGGGGAAGCTCCAGGAACAGGTCGTCGTCGCGGATGTACCAACGGGTCGTCGCCTCGAGGGCGGCCTGGAACTCGCGCCCGCGGGAATCCGCGCCGCAGATCCAAGTCGACATCGAAAGGGGCCCGATCGACACCTTCTCCCCGTCGAGGCGCCAGGGACCGATGCCGCGGTTGCAATCGGCGCGGACGGCGACCCGGTGCTTGGGCTGGAATTCGATGGTGTAGCGGGCAGGCATGGCCACGGCCTTCGGCATCGACGACAGGCCGCCGGCAACCCACTCCCAACGGTTGGCGCGCAACGCCGATTCACCGTCTTCATTGCCGAACCCCAGCGTCGTGCAACCGGTGGCGAGGGCGAGCAAGGACACCACGCCGACTGCGAGCCCGAGCCACGCCATCACCCCGTACCGTCGACCACCCATCGGCGCCTCCCGCGCTGTGCTAGACGGAAGACTACCGCGAACGACCGGGCTCGCGGCTGTCGCGGGATCGGGATCTATCGGGTGTTCTTCCGGATGAAGTCGGCCATGCGCGCCACGCCCTTCTCGATCGCCTCGTTCGAGGCCGCGTAGCTGAAGCGGATGTGCTGACCTTCGTCGGGCACGCGCGGGCCGAAGTGGATGTCCGCGAGCACCGCGACACCGGCTTCGTTCAGCAGGCGCTTCCGAAATTCCTCGGAATCCTTCGCGCCGATCATGCGGCATGCCTCGGTCACGTTCGGCCACACGTAGAACGCGCCCCCCGGGCTCTGGCACGTGACACCCGGCACCTGGTTCAGCAGACCGACGATGAGATTGCGCCGCGCGAGGAAGGAGTCGCGCATCCGGTTCGCGTCGTCCTGCGGACCATCGAGCGCCTCGACGCCCGCCCACTGGCTGATCTGCGAAGCGCACGACTCGGTGTTCGTGATCCACGTCGTGAAGTACGGCGCGAGCTTGCGGTTCACCGCGAAGCCGAGGCGCCAGCCCGTCATGGCCCAGGTCTTCGAACAGCCGTCGGAGATGATCGTGCGCTCGAGCATGCCCGGCAGCGTCGCGATGGACGTGAACTCGCCGTCGTACACGAGGCGTCCGTAGATCTCGTCCGCGAACACCCAGACCTGTTCGTGCTTGCGCAGCACCTCGGCGATCGCCTCGAGCTGGGCCCGCGGGATGATCCCGCCGGTGGGGTTGTGGGGCGAGTTGAGGATCAGCAGCCGCGTCTTCGGGGTGATCCGGTCCGCGAGTTCCTGCGGATCGAAGTTGAAATTGCGCGACTCGCGCAGATGCAGCGGCACTGGGATGGCACCGTTCGCGCGGATTTGCGAGTCGTAGATCGGAAAGCCCGGATTCGGGACGATGACCTCATGGCCCTGACCGTAGTCCGTCGTCGACAGCACCGTGTAGCCGATGAACGGCTTCGCGCCGGCCGCGACCACCACATCGGCAGCATCGACGTCGAGACCACGCGTGCGCTTCACATCGCGCACCACGGCCTCCCGCAACTCGGCGATCCCCGCCGACGGCGTGTAGCCGTGGCGACCGTCGCGGATCGCCTTGACCGCGGCGTCCTGGATGTTGACCGGCGTCGGGAAATCAGGCTGGCCGATGCAGAAGGAGATGATGTCCCGGCCCTGCCGGATGAGGCCGTTGACCTCGGCGAGCACCACGAAGGCGTTCTCGGTGCCGAGGTCGGCGGCGCGTTCACTGACGATGGGCATGCGGTACTCCTCCGGAAACGAAAAGGCGGGTCGCCGTGCGCGCCCGCCCTCTGTGAAATGCTGGAAACCTGCTGCAAACCAGGTGCGCGGGCTTATAGCACGCGCGAAAAAGCGGGGTCAACGCGATGCCCAGGGACTAGGGGCTAGGGGCTAGGGGCTAGGGGCTAGGGGCTAGGGGCTAGGGGCTAGGGGCTAGGGAAAACCCACTGGTGACTCCGCGCCCCCACAAAAGGGTACGGTCGCGTGCATCGATCGCCGCTAGTTGCAGACCACTGGTTTTCCCCTAGCCCCTAGTCCCTAGCCCCTGGGAATGCCCCCTAGCCACCAGCCACCCCCTCAGCGCCTCCGCCACAGCCTCCGGTCGTTCCAGGGTCACCATGTGCCCGCAGTCGGGAATCGTCACGAGCTGCGCACCGGGAATCTCGCGAGCCATCAGTTCGTGCGGTGCGAGCGTCGTGCGCGTGTCCTGCTCGCCGCAGAGGACGAGGGTCGGGCATGCGATGCGCGCCAGCGTCGCAGCGCTGTCAGCGCGCGAAATCATCGCCATCTGCTGGCGGACGTAGGCTGCCGCCCCGAGCCGCTCACCCATCTCGCGGATCATGCAGACCAGCGGCTCGTCGGCCACGCGGGAAGGATGCACGAGCGACGGCACCATGAGCCTCGTGATCGGAACGAATCCGCCGCCACCCGCCAACTTGATGAAGCGCTCCCGTTCGGCGCGGCGCTCGTCGTCGTCCTGATGGGGGGAGGTGTCCATCAGAGCCAGGCGCGTCACACGCTGCGGCGCCTGCCTCATGATCTCGAGCGCGCAGTAACCTCCCATAGAGAATCCGGCCAGCGCGAAGCGCTCGAACGGGACCTCGGCGAGCACGCGCGCGGCCATCGCGGCCATCGTGTCGTCGCGCGTGAGATCCGGAATGTGGCACTGGGCGACATCCGCCAGCGCTGCGGCCTGGAATGCCCACACGGCAGGGTCGCAGAGCAGGCCATTCAGGAGGACGAGGGGTTGGATGGGCATGGGATTCCGGGGGCTGGGGGCTAGGGGCTGGG
>VYME01000084.1_pt1 | contig 47057 bp, 28 predicted proteins | sample 5115281 | NCBI WGS metagenome assembly VYME01 (sample SAMN12291780, study PRJNA351875) | freshwater metagenome | isolation source: freshwater lake | place: USA: Michigan, Wintergreen Lake | collected 2013-08-08
GGCGGTCGACGAGCTCGCGCCGGCGGCGACGCACGGCGAGTTGGTCGCGCGGCTCGCCGCCACGCGCGAACTCGCGGCGCGCCTGGCGGAGCGCACCGAGTTGCCGCTGGCAGGAGCCATCGACGTGCGTTCCTGGTTGGCGTCGTTCCACGCCGGCGAACACGTGCTGCAGGCGCGCGACCTCGCCGACCTGAAGCGGCTGCTGCGCGCCGGCCAGCGTTGCCGGACCTGGTTGCGAGCGGCGACGCCGGCGCTGCAGCGCATGGCGCGCGACGTGCCGGATCTGGGCGACCTGGTCGACGAACTCGAGCTGCTGGTCGACGATCGCGGTGAAGTGCTCGACTCGGCGTCGCCGAAGCTGGCGTCCGTGCGGGCGCAGATCGAGGTCGCCAGGCTCGCGGTCGACACCACGATGGCGGCGGTTCTGGCAAACGCCGAGGTGCGCAAGTGCCTGCAGTCAGGCGAGCCGGCCTGGCGGCACGGGCGGCCGATGCTCCAGGTGAAGGCCGAGTTCCGGGGGCGCGTGCACGGCGTGCTGCACGACCGCAGTGCTTCGGGCTCCACCCTGTTCATCGAGCCCGAGGCCGTGGTCGACGCGGCCAACCGGTTGTCCGATGCGCAGGCAGCCGAGCATCGTGAGATCAACGTCGTGCTTGCCGATGCCGGGCGAGGGCTGCGTCGCTTCGCGGACGACATCGACGTCTGCGTTGCGTTCGTGGCGGCGGCGGACCTGCTACAGGCCAAGGCGCGGCTGGTGCGCGAACTCGGCTTCGTGGTCCCGGAGGTTGTCGTCGACGGCCCCCTGCGGTTGCACGGGGCGCGGCATCCGCTGCTGCTGCAGCGCGGGGATGGCATCGTGCCGTTGGACGTGGCGCTCGGGGACCCGCACCACCTGCTGGTCGTGACCGGCCCGAACACCGGCGGCAAGACCGTGGTCCTGAAGACCATCGGCTTGCTGGCGTGCATGGCGGTCAGCGGCCTGCCGATCCCCGCGGACGTCGGCGCCCAGGTGCCGTTCTTCACGGCGGTGCAGGTCGACATCGGCGACGAGCAGGCGATCACCCAAAACCTGTCGACCTTCAGTTCGCACGTGCAGCGCATCGCGCGGTGCCTTCGCCATGCGTCGCCGACGGCTCTGGTGCTGCTCGACGAACTGGGGGCGGGCACCGACCCGGAGGAAGGTGCGGTGCTCGGCTACGCAGTGCTCGAGCAGCTGTTGGCGGCGCGGGCGTTCGCCGTGGTCACGACCCACCTCGGTCGCCTCAAGGACTTCGCCTACCAGCACAAGGGGGCCGAGAACGGTTCGATGGCGTTCGACGGCGCCACGCTGCGGCCGCTTTACCGGCTCGATCTCGGCATCCCGGGCAACAGCCATGCGCTGGACATCGCCAGCCGGGTCGGCATGCCCGAGGCGGTGGTGACGCGCGCGCGTGCGCTGCTCGGAGTTCGCGACCACACGCTCGACCACCTGATCGAGCGGGTGCAGGTCGCCCGCCAGGATGCCGAGGCCGACCGCCGGCGAACGGCCGACATGTCGCGCGCCGTCGAGCAGAAGCAAGCGGCCTTGACCGAGCGCATGGCCGACGCCGTCCGCAAGGAGGCGTGGCTGCAGGAAGAAGCCGACGGGGTGGTGGAGGCGGAGCTGCGGCGGGTGCAGGCCGCTTTGGCTGAGCCCTTGGCGGCGCTGGCCAACGCGCCGGCACCGCACGGCGAGCGGGCGCGTGCCTTGCGCACGCTGGTCGACGGGCTGCTGAAGCAGGCGGCGCTGCACCGGCGCCGCATGGCGTTCTGCAACGGCCTGAAGAAGGGGGACCAGGTGTTCCTGCCGCGGTGGCGCCGCCTCTGTGTGGTCCACAAGGTCGACAAGGTCCGCGAGATGCTGACGGTGGACTACGGCAACGTGAAGATGGAGGTCCCGTTCGAGGACGCCTCCTGGCTGCAGCCTCTCGGCGGTTGAGGCTGGCGGCCAACCTGAGCTTGCGGTCGAGGGGGTAGTCGCTACGCTGCTCCGCGCTGGGCCTCTACCCGTCGGACCCAGCGGAGATCTTCCGTGCCAACGGTCTTGATCGCGGACAACGACACCGAGGTGAGCTCCCTGCTTGCTGAGGTGTTGGGGCGCAGCGGCCTGAGCGTGCAGTGTTGCTTCGATGGCGAGGCGGCATGCGCCATGGCGCGTGCACCGGAGGTGCGGGTGCTGGTCTGCGACCTCGACATGCCGCGCGCGTCCGGCGTCGAAGTGGTGGAGTCGCTGCGCGGGCTGTCGAGTCCGCCGGCGGTGGTTGTCGTCTCTGGCTACATGGACCCGGCCGTCGAGCTGCGCCTGACTGCCTTGCCGTTCGTGCGTGAGGTTCTGCGGAAGCCGTTCGACCTGCTGGTGTTCGCGCGTCGGGTCGCCGAACTCGCTGGGCCGCCGGGTGCGGCGGCGAGCGAAGTCTGACGCAGGCGCGGAAAATCCCGAAGCGACCTTGATCTGGGTGGGGGTGTCGTTATCCTCCTTCGTCCTTTCTGCAGCAGCTAGCCCGCTAGCGTAGCTCAACTGGTAGAGCACCTGATTTGTAATCTGGAGGTTGTGGGTTCAAGTCCCATCGCTAGCTCCAGATCGATCGGTGCCCTGCGGTGGCTACCGGTGGACGGCTGCAGGAGAGGAGCGCACGCACGGCAACGTCGGGCGGATACCAAAGCGGCCAAATGGATCAGACTGTAAATCTGACGGCTCTGCCTTCGCAGGTTCGAATCCTGCTCCGCCCACCAAGTCCTACGTCTGGCCCCTGGGCTGCTCCGGGGGGCTTGGCGGCGGGCGTGTGAAGTGACAATTCGATTCTCCTGTCGTCAGTGCCAGCCGCCTGAGTTGGCGCTTGGCGACTGGAGGCGGGATCCAGCTGTGCGGGTGTAGCTCAATGGTAGAGCTCCAGCCTTCCAAGCTGGTGGTGAGGGTTCGATTCCCTTCACCCGCTCCAAGTCGTTCCTTCGTTCTTTTTCGGTCGTTCTTTCCGAACAGCGTCTGCTGCTATAGCTCAGCTGGTAGAGCACCTCCTTGGTAAGGAGGAGGTCGTGGGTTCAAGTCCCGCTAGCAGCTCCATCTTCTGTCCCTCTGTCGGGGCCCGCGCGGACCCCTCCGAATTCGAGATCCCATGGCCAAGGATGTTTTCACGAGAACCAAGCCCCACGTGAACGTGGGGACGATCGGGCACGTTGCCCACGGCAAGACCACGACGACGGCGGCCATCACCTATACGCTCGCCTCGGTCGGTATGGCGAAGTACAAGGAGTACGCCGCGGTCGCGAAGGGCGGCACGGTGCGCGATGCGACTCGCGTCGTCACGATCTCGGCGGCGCACGTCGAGTACGAGACGAAGAACCGCCACTACGCCCACGTCGACTGCCCCGGCCACGCCGACTACGTGAAGAACATGATCACGGGCGCGGCGCAGATGGACGGTGCGATCCTCGTGGTCGCGGCGGACGACGGCCCGATGCCGCAAACCAAGGAGCACGTGCTCCTGGCTCGCCAGGTCGGTGTGCCGGCGATCGTCTGCTACCTCAACAAGTGCGACCTCGTCGACGATGCGGAGCTGCTGGATCTGGTCGAGATGGAGATCCGCGAGCTGCTGAACAAGTACGACTACCCCGGTGACACGGCCAAGGTCGTGCGCGGTGCTTCGTTCAAGGCGCTGCAGACCACGACGCCGGGCCCGAACAACCCCGACAGCAAGTGCATCTTCGAGCTGATGGACGCGATCGACGCGGCCATTCCGGAGCCGAAGCGCGAGATCGACAAGACCTTCCTGATGCCGATCGAGGACGTGTTCTCGATTGAAGGTCGTGGCACCGTCGCGACCGGCCGTGTTGAGCGCGGTCGTGTCAAGGTCGGCGAGACGGTCGAGATCGTGGGCATCCGCGAGACGCGCGACACGACCGTCACGGGCGTCGAGATGTTCCAGAAGACGTTGGACGAGGGTATCGCTGGCGACAACGTCGGCCTGCTGCTCCGTGGCCTCAAGAAGGAGGACATCGAGCGTGGCATGGTCCTCGCGGCGAAGAAGACCGTGACCCCGCACACCAAGTTCGAGGCGCAGGTCTACGCGCTGACGAAGGAGGAAGGCGGTCGTCACACGCCGTTCATGAACGGCTATCGCCCGCAGTTCTACTTCCGCACGACGGACGTGACCGGCACCGCGAAGCTCAAGGGCGCCGAGATGTGCATGCCTGGCGACAATGTCGAGATCGAGGTCGAACTTGGCACTCCAATCGCGATGGACGAGCACCAGCGCTTCGCCATTCGCGAAGGCGGTCGCACGGTCGGTGCTGGTCGCGTGACGAAGATCATCGCCTGACCCAGGCGTCTTGCGGTTGCTCGGCCCGATCCCTCGGGCTCGTGCGGCCGTCGTTGCGAGGCGCCGGTTTGCCGACGCTTCGCAGCTGCACAGGGCAGTAGCTCAATTGGTAGAGCTGTCGATTCCAAATCGACGGGTTGAGGGTTCGAGTCCTTCCTGCCCTGCCACTTCGATCGCACACGCGATCCGTTGATCGAGCATCGCTTGCGAGCTGCGGCGGCAACGCCGGAGCGCGTGGGGTGCGCAAGCGGGCCATGGCACTTCAGTGCTGTGGCCCGTAGTGTTTCGTCTCGTACGTGTGGTTGCGAGGTGCGCTGCCACACTTCGCTGGTGGCCGACCTCTACGAGGTTGGCCAGGAGCTTGGAACGTGAGCTATCGCAAGGAACACGGAATCTACGCGCGGATGTTCGCCTTCTGGGCGATCTTCCTGCTGGTCGCCTACGGCTGCTTCCACGGCGGCGGCTTGGTTGACACTCTCAACCGGTGGATGGGGGACAGCGACACCGAGTTGATCGCCTCCTTCCCGCTAGTGAAGACACTTCGCGTCTCCACCTGCATCGCCGCCGGCTTCTTGCTGGTCATGGCCTTGGTGATCCACGCGGTCCTGAACCGGCCGCGCATCGCGGATGCGTTGATCGACACCGAGAACGAGCTGGTCAAGGTGACCTGGCCGACTTGGCAGGAGGCTTGGCAGGGCACCGTTGCGGTCGCCGTGATGGTCTTGGTCCTCTTCGTATTCTTGACCTTCGCCGACCTCGGCCTCGTCGCCATGCTCCAATCCTTGCTCGGAGGGGGTGCTTGATGGCTCTCGACTGGTACTTCCTGCGCGTTCAGGTCAACCGCGAGGATCGAATTCGCGAGAACATGGTGCGTCGGCTCAAGCAGGCCGGCATCGAGCAGCTCGTCCCGCAGATCGTGGTGCCGATCGAGATCATCGCGGACCACCGGCAGGGCAAGAAGGTAGTCAAGAAGAAGAAGCTGTATCCGGGCTACCTCATGGTCCAGATGGAGCTGTCCGACTCGGTCTGGTTCGTGCTCCGCGAGACCCCTGGGTTCGGGGACTTCGTCGGCGGCCAGGCCCAGCCGACCCCGGCGCGAGCCGAGGACGTCGAGAAGGTGCTCGCCCACATGGACGCGAGCAAGGACCAGCCCAAGGTCGCGATCTCCTTCAAGAAGGGCGATCGCGTGAAGATCAAGACGGGTGCCTTCGAGAACACCGATGCGGTGGTCGAGGAAGTGCACCCGGACAAGGGGACTCTCGACGTCTCCGTGAACTTCTTCGGGCGTCCGACCCCGATGTCGCTCGGATATTGGGAAGTGGAGTTGATTTAGCCGTCGAGATCTGGTTGAATCTTCGCCCCCTGAACGCGCCTGGCCGCCCTGGCCAGGTGCTCCCGCTGCAAGGCGGGCTCCTCGAGTGGGAGGGTGCTGCTTCGGCAGCATCCGTCATGACCGCTGAGAGAATGACATGGCCAAGGAAGTAACCGCACTCGTGAAGCTGCAGTGCCCGGCCGGGCAGGCGACGCCTGCTCCGCCCGTGGGCCCTGCGCTCGGTCAGCACGGCATCAACATCGGGCAGTTCGTCAAGCAGTTCAACGACGAGACGCGCGCCCAGGCCGGCCTGATCATCCCCGTCATCATCACGGTCTACAAGGATCGCACTTTCAGCCTCCAGTACAAGTCGCCGCCGGCGGCTGTTCTGCTGAAGCGCGCTGCGAAGATCGCGACCGCCGCTGGAGCCCCGGGCAGCCAAGTCGCTGGCCAGGTCACCAAGGCTCAGGTCCGCGAGGTCGCGCAGCTGAAGATGAAGGACCTTAACACCACGGACATCGCAGCCGCGATGCGCATGGTGGAGGGTACGGCCCGCTCGTGCGGGATTCGCGTCGTCGACTGAACTTCCAGAGGCACGAGTTTTCCGGGCTGTTCACGGTCCGGTGCTTGGTGTCCGCCGTCAACTCAACAGGATTCCATTCATGGCTCGCAAGCGCAGCCGTCGCTATCAAAAGGCCGCCGCGAAGGTGGACCGCAACAAGCGCTATCCCGTGGTCGAAGGGATGACGCTGATCAAGTCCCTCGCGACCGCCAAGTTCGACGAGGCTGTCGACGTCGCGGTCTGCATCGGCATCGATGCCAAGAAGACCGACCAGCTTGTTCGTGGTTCGGTCAGCCTGCCGAAGGGCACTGGCAAGTCGGTCAAGATCGCGGTGTTCGCCGAAGGTGCCAAGGCCCAAGAGGCCTTGGCAGCCGGGGCCGACTTCGTCGGTTCGGCCGACCTCGCGGACAAGATCGAGAAGGGCTTCACCGACTTCGACATGACCATCGCCTCGCCGGACATGATGAAGTATGTCGGCAAGCTCGGTAAGGTCCTCGGTCCGCAAGGCAAGATGCCGTCGCCTAAGGCTGGCACCGTGACTCCGAACGTCGCCGCGGCGGTCAAGGAGTTCAAAGCGGGCAAGATCGAGTTCCGCACGGACGCTGGGGCAAACGTACACGCGGCGATCGGCAAGAAGTCGTTCGGCGCCGACGATCTCGCAGCCAACTTGGTTGCATTCCTCGATCACCTTCGCACCCTGCGCCCCGCGCAGGCGAAGGGCGACTTCATTCAGAAGGTCGTTGTGTCCACCTCGATGGGGCCGGGCGTCGCCCTCGCCGTCGAATAAGGAGCACGCACATGCCCAATCTAGTCAACCAGATCCTGCTCTCGGAGCTGCAGCGCGAGTTCCAGTCGATGGGCTCGTGTGTCGTCGTAGAGTTTGGAAAGCTGCTCCCGAAGCACGATATCGAGATTCGCGGCAAGCTGCGCGCGGCTGGCATTCGCTACCGTGTCGTCCGCAGTCGTCTGGCCAGCCGAGCATTCGCCGGGCTGAAGCTGGACCTCAGCACGGCCCTCAAGGGTCGCTGCGGCATCGCCATCGCGCAGAAGGAAGGCGCCATCCAGGCCGCCAAAATCCTGCGCGAGTGGATCAAGAAGACCAAGGACGCTCCGCTCACCATCAAGGGTGGCGTCGTCGAAGGTGCGGCGTATGTGGGCGCGGCGGCCGGCAGCATTGCCGATCTGCCCGATCGCAACACCGTCAACACGCAGATCGTCTCGGCCATGTCCGGTCCGGCGCGGTCGCTGGCTAGCTTGGTGAGTGCCGTGGCCGGTGGCCTGGCGCGCTGCATCCAAGCCAAGGTCGATGCCCAGTCGAAGGGCGCCGGCTGATCTCCCTAGTTTCTGCTTTCTGCATACCAACCACCAGAGGTCGTATCCGTCATGTCGGACAATGCAAACGTGGTTCTCGACGCTGAGCTCGAGGACATCTTCAAGAAGATCGATGGCCTGAGCCTCGGCAAGGCTGCGCAACTCGTCAAGGCGATGGAGGCCCGCTGGGGTGTCTCGGCCGCCGCTCCGGTCGCTGCCGCTGCGGCGCCGGCCGCCGCTGCCGCCGCTCCTGTCGAGGAGAAGACGGAGTTCTCCGTCATCCTCAAGGATGGCGGTGCGAACAAGATCAACGTCATCAAGGTGGTCCGCGAGATCACTGGTCTCGGTCTGAAGGAGGCCAAGGCCCTCGTCGACGAAGCGCCGAAGCCCGTCAAGGAAGGCGTGAACAAGGACGAGGCCAACGAGATCAAGAAGAAGCTGACCGAGGCTGGCGCCACGGTCGACCTGAAGTAGTGCAGCGGACCTGCCAGGTCCGACTGACGCATCGACGAGCGAGCCAGTTCTGCTGGCTTCGCTCGTTCGATGCCAACACGCCCCGATCCACCTTCGCGATTTGCGTTGCGAAGGGGTGACCGGGGCGTCTACGCTTCCACGTTTTCATGGGTTCGGATTTTGCAGCAAGCGCGCAGCCCTCGCCGGGCAACGCGCGTCTCGCTGCAGCCGAACGGGCTCGTGATGCTGCTCCCCAGAATGGGCAGTATCGCTGACGAGTCCGAGCATCCGCAGCACGCAGCTTCCCTCACGACGCAGTATCGGCCCCTGTCCGGGGCCCCAGGTGGAACAGCATGGAGACCGTTGTCTACGGGCGGTACAGGTCCGTCGCCGAGATCCCCGACCTCGTCGAGATGCAGACGAAGTCGTACCAGAGCTTCCTGCAGCCCGACACGGCGCCGAACCGTCGCAAAGTCGAGGGTCTGGAGGCGCTGCTCCGCGAGATCTTCCCGATCTACTCGTACGACAAGACCCTCTGTCTCGAGTATGTCAGCTACGAGCTCGGGCGCCCGCGCTACACGGTCGAAGAGTGCCGCAAGCTCCGGGTCACCTACGGCTATCCGTTCAAGATCCGAGTTCGCCTCGTGAAGGCGGAGCCCGTCGAGGAGGACATCTACCTCGGCGAGATCCCGATCATGATCGGCGGCGGCGAGTTCATCGTGAACGGCAGTGAGCGCGTCACGGTCAGCCAGCTGCACCGCTCCCCGGGCGTCGACTTCTCGGTCGAACTGCACACCGGCGAAAAGAAGCTGCACTCGTGCTGGATCATCCCCGAGCGCGGTTCGTGGATCGAGCTCAACGTCACCAAGAAGGACGCCGTCGCGATCCGCATCGACCAGTCGGGCAAGTTCTCTTGCACGACCCTGCTGCGGGCGATGGACCAGAAGTACTCGACCGACGCCGCGATCCTGCGCGAGTTCTACGACGTCGAGAAGGTCAGCCGGAAGAAGACCGATCCCGAAGCCAAGTTCGCGAAGTCGCTGGTCGGCACCTACGCCGTCGGTGACATCGTCGACGCGGCCAGCGGCGACCCGTTCGTCCGTAGCGGCGAGGAAATCACGGAGGAAGCCGCTCGCGCCATCTCTGGCTCCGAGCTGCGCGACGTCGAGGTCCTTCGTGATCCCGAGGATTTCCTGATCCTCAACACGCTGCGCGAGGACACGACCAACAGCCACGAGGAGGCCCTGCTGAAGATCTATCAGCGCCTCCGCCCCGGCAATCCGCCGCAGATCGAGAAGGCGCGCGAGCTCTTCCACGAGAAGTTCTTCGACGAGACTCGTTACCGCCTCGGCCGAGTCGGTCGCTTCCGTCTGAATCGCAAGTTCGGCACGGCGACGCCGGAAACGCAGCAGACGCTCGGCGCCGTCGATTTCGTGCAGGCGATCAAGTACATCCTCTCGCTGCGCGCGGGCGAGGGCGAGATCGACGACATCGACCACTTGGGCAACCGCCGTGTGCGCACGATTCAGGAGCTGGCCGGCGACGAGTTCCGCAAGGGATTCCTGAAGCTGCGCCGCACGGCCCAGGAGCGCATGAACCTCGAGAACGTCGACACGGTGACGCCTCGAAACCTGATCAACAGCAAGACGTTCTCGTCTGCGATCGAGTACTTCTTCGCCCGCGGTGAGCTCAGCCAGGTCGTCGACCAGACCAATCCGCTGTCGCAGTTGGCCCACGAGCGCCGTCTGTCTGCGCTCGGTCCGGGTGGATTGAACCGCAAGCGCGCTGGCTTCGAAGTGCGCGACGTGCACATCTCGCACTACGGGCGGCTTTGCCCGATCGAGACCCCGGAAGGCACCAACATCGGCCTGATCTCCAGCCTTGCGATCTACAGCTCGCTGGACGACTACGGGTTCCTGACGACGCCCTACGTCGTGGTGAAGAACGGCAAGGTGACCGACGAAGTCGTCCGCCTGCGCGCCGACGAAGAGAACAACGCCACGCTGGCCCCGGCTGATACCGAGGTCGACAAGAACGGGAAGTTCCTCGCTGACGAGCAGGGCCGCATCATCGCCCGCGTGAAGGGCGATCCGGCGCTCGTCGACGGAAAGGACGTCCACTACATGGACGTCAGCACCAAGCAGGTGGTGGGGGTCTCTGCTTCGCTGATTCCGTTCCTCGAGCACGACGACGCCAACCGCGCATTGATGGGTTCCAACATGCAGCGTCAGGCGGTGCCGCTGCTGATCACCGATGCTCCGGTCGTTCAGACCGGCATGGAAGAAGTGGTCGCTCGCAACTCGAGCATGGTCGTGCGTGCCCGCAAGGCTGGCGCGGTCAGTGCGGTCGATGCGACCCGTATCGTGATCGGCGACGACGTCTACAAGCTGCGCAAGTACGAAGCTCTCAACGAGCGCACCTGCCAGAACCAGACCCCGATCGTGAAACTCGGGCAGAAGGTCAAGGCGGGCGAGGTCATCGCCGACGGTGCGGCGACCAAGCTCGGCGTGTTGGCGCTCGGGAGGAACGTGACGGTCGCGTTCATGCCGTGGGATGGCTACAATTACGAAGACGCCATCCTGCTCAGCGAGAACCTCGTCAAGGACGACGTCTACACGTCGATCCACATCGACGAGTTCGAGATCGAGATCCGCGAGACGAAGTTGGGCCGCGAGGAGTTCTCCCGCGACATCCCGAATGTCTCTGAAAAGGCTCTCCGTCACCTCGACGAGAGTGGCATCGTGCGGGTCGGCACGCGCGTGAAGCCCGGCGACATCCTGGTCGGCAAGGTCGCGCCGAAGAGCAAGAGCGAGCTGACGCCGGAAGAGAAGCTGCTGCACGCGATCTTCGGTCGCGCCGGTGAGGACGTGAAGAACGCCTCCCTCGAAGTGCCGACTGGTGTCGAGGGCATCGTCATCGGTGCCGAGAAGTACAGCCGCAAGGTCAACCTGACCGAGAACGAGCGCACGCGCAACCTGGAGGAGATCAAGAACGCGGAGATCGAGTTCTTGAAGCAGTTCCGGGCCAGCACGAAGCGCCTGCTTGAGAGCGCCAAGGAGATCCTCGGCGCCGCCGTCACCAGCACCGACGGCAAGAAGCTAGGCGTCAACGAGGAGATGCTGATCCTCGACCTCCGCACGATTCGCGATCGGGTTCGCCAGGTCGCGGAGGAGGCGACCGATGCCAAGCAGCGGGCGGCCCTGATGCAGGTCCTGCAGGAGTTCGGCGAACGCGTCGAAGAGTCGGAGGCCGACAAGAACAAGTTGGTCAACCGTCTGTCGCGCGGTGACGAGCTGCCGCAGGGCGTGCTCGAAATGGTCAAGGTCTACGTGTCGACGAAGCGCCGCATCTCGGTCGGCGACAAGATGGCCGGTCGCCACGGCAACAAGGGTGTGATCAGCAAGATCCTGCCCTGCGAAGACATGCCGTTCCTGGCGGACGGCACGCCAGTCGACATCGTGCTGAATCCGCTGGGCGTGCCGAGCCGCATGAACGTCGGCCAGATCCTCGAGACGCACCTCGGCTGGGCTGCCCGGAAGCTCGGCTGGCAGGTGCAGTCGCCTGTGTTCGATGGCGCCAGTGAAGCCGACATCGAGGCGGCTCTGCAGAAGGCCGGCTTCGCCAAGGACGGCAAGTCGATCCTGTTCGACGGCCGCACCGGAGAGCAGTTCACGCAGCGGGTCACCGTCGGCACGCTCTACATGCTGAAGCTGCACCACTTGGTCGACGACAAGGTCCACGCTCGTGCGACGGGACCCTACTCGCTGATCACGCAGCAGCCTCTGGGTGGCAAGGCCCGATTTGGTGGCCAGCGCTTCGGCGAGATGGAAGTGTGGGCACTGGAAGCCTACGGCGCGGCCAACATCCTGCAGGAACTCCTGACGGTGAAGTCGGACGACGTCGACGGCCGCACCAAGATCTACGAGGCGATGGTCAAGAACGAGAACATCCTCGAACCGGGCACGCCGGTTTCCTTCGGTGTGTTGTGCAACGAGATCAAGGGCCTCGGCCTGAACATCGAGCTGCACAAGCGTGGTGCAGCGGAGCAGGTCTTGCCGGGCTGACCGGCATCGATTCCCGTTCGTCTTCCCCAGCATTCCCTTAGCGATCCCCGCCGGACCGGTCGACGACCGGCTCCGGCCCACAGAACAGGCGGCGCACGATGGTCGAGCCCATCTACGACAAGATCAACGACTACGCTTCGGTCACGATTCGGCTGGCCTCGCCCGAGGACATCCGGACTTGGTCGTTCGGCGAGGTCAAGAAGCCGGAGACGATCAACTACCGCACCTACCGGCCGGAGCGCGACGGACTCTTCTGCGAGCGGATCTTCGGTCCGGAGAAGGACTGGGAGTGCTCGTGCGGCAAGTACAAGGGCATCAAGCACAAGAACATCACGTGCGACAAATGCGGCGTGATGATCACGCACAGCCGCGTGCGTCGGCGTCGGATGGGCCACATCAATCTGGCCGCCCCGGTCGCGCACATCTGGTTCTTCAAGGCGATGCCGTCTCGCCTGGGCACGCTGCTCGGCTTGAAGACCGCCAGCCTGGAGAAGGTCATCTACTTCCAGGACTACATCGTCATCGAGCCGGGTGACACGCCACTGAAGGCTCAGCAGCTGCTGTCGGAGGACGAGTTCCGCCAGGCTCGCCAGAAGTACGGCATGGGGTTCCAGGCCGGGATGGGGGCCGAAGCGATCCGCGAACTGCTGCGTCGCCTGGATCTGCCGACGCTCAGCGAGACGCTGCGCGAGGACCTCAAGCGCACGGAGTCGAAGCAGAAGATCAAGGACATCATCAAGCGGCTGAAGACCGTCGAGATGCTCCGCGACTCGGGCAACAAGGCCGAGTGGATGATCCTCGACGCGATCCCGGTCATCCCGCCGGATCTGCGTCCGCTGGTGCCGCTCGACAGCGGCAACTTCGCGACGTCGGACCTCAACGACCTCTACCGCCGCCTGATCAACCGCAACAACCGGTTGAAGAAGCTGCTCGACCTCAACGCTCCCGAGGTCATCATTCGCAACGAGAAGCGAATGCTGCAGCAGTCGGTCGACGCGTTGTTCGACAACAACCGCTGCCGTCGCCCGGTGCTTGGCTCGAGCAACCGTCCGCTGAAGTCGCTGACGGACATGATCAAGGGCAAGCAGGGTCGCTTCCGCGAGAACCTGCTCGGCAAGCGCGTCGACTACTCGGCGCGTTCCGTCATCGTCGTTGGCCCCGACCTGAAGCTGCACCAGTGCGGTCTGCCCAAGGTCATCGCCCTCGAGCTGTTCCAGCCGTTCATCATCCGGCGCCTCAAGGAGCTCGGACACGCCGATACGATCAAGTCGGCGAAAAAGATGCTGGAGCGCAAAGACGAGGAGGTCTGGGACATCCTCGAAGAGGTCATTCAGAACCACCCGGTTCTCTTGAACCGCGCACCGACGCTCCACCGCGTCGGCATTCAGGCCTTCGAGCCGGTGCTGGTCGAAGGGAACGCGATCCGTATCCACCCGCTGGTCTGCTCGGGCTTCAACGCCGACTTCGACGGCGACCAGATGGCGGTGCACCTGCCGCTGTCGTTCGAGGCGCAGATCGAGGCGTCGACGCTGATGCTGTCGACGAACAACATCTTCTCGCCGGCGCACGGCGGTCCGATCATCGCGCCGAACCAGGACATCGTCCTCGGTTGCTACTGGCAGAGTCTGGCGCGTCCGGCCGAGCTCGGCGAAGGCAAGTTGTTCGCGAGCCGCGACGAGGTGTGGATGGCCTACTCGATGGGCAAGATCCACATCCACGCCAAGATCAAGGTGCAGTTCGCGGCCGGGTTGGAGATCCGCAACCAGGGGAACACCGTCAAGACCGACGGCAAGGCCCCGGTGGAGACCACCGCGGGTCGCATCATGTTCAACGAGATCCTCGAGCCGGGGATGCCGTTCTACAATCACGACCTCGACAAGAAGGGGCTGGCGAACATCATCGCCGACTGCCACCTCCTGCTCGGTCGCGATGCAACTCTGCGCCTGCTCGACAACCTGAAGGAGACGGGCTTCAAGGCGGCGACGCGCGCCGGTCTGTCTTTCGGCAAGGATGACATGGTCGTCCCGCCGGCGAAGGACAAGATCATCGCGCAGACGCAGAAGGACGTGGAGAAGATCCACGTCGCGCACCAGCGTGGCATCATCACCGAGGGTGAGCGCTACCTGAAGGTCATCGACGCGTGGACCCACGCGCGTGAGCGCATCGGCGAGGACATGCTCCACGAGCTGCGCAACGACACTCGCGACGGCAGGCTCTACGTCAACCCGATCTTCTGCATGGTCATGTCGAAGGCGCGTGGCTCGGTCGAGCAGATCCGCCAGCTCGCCGGCATGCGCGGTCTGATGGCGAAGCCGTCCGGCAAGATCATCGAGCAGCCGATCAAGGCCAACTTCCGCGAAGGCCTGCGTGTGCTCGAGTACTTCTCGTCGACGCACGGCGCTCGAAAGGGGCTGGCCGACACGGCGCTCAAGACCGCCGACTCGGGTTACCTGACGCGCAAGCTGGCCGACGTGGCCCAGAATGTCGTCATCGGCTTCGAGGATTGTGGCACCGAGAACGGGGTCGACAAGGGCACCGTCTACCAGGGTGACAAGGTCGCGGTCTCCTTCGTCGATGCGGTCCGTGGTCGCGTCGCGTTGCGTGCGGTCGTTGATCCGATGACGGAGGAGGTCATCGTCGACAAGAACCAGCTGATCACCATCGACATCGCCAAGCGCATCGAGCGCGTGGTCAGCAGCGAGACCATGCGCGTGCGCTCGCCGCTCACCTGTGAGGCGCCGATCGGCATCTGCGCCCGCTGCTACGGGATGGACCTGTCGCGCAGCGCCCTGGCCGAGCCAGGCCTCGCGGTCGGCATCATCAGCGCCCAGTCGATCGGTGAGCCGGGCACGCAGCTGACGATGCGCACGTTCCACATCGGTGGCACGGCGTCGAAGAAGGTCGAAGAGTCCGAGATCCGCAACAAGCGCGCGGGTCGCGTGCAGTTCGCCAACCTGACGACGGTCGAGGTGCAGGCCGAAGAAGCCAAGGGCAAGGGCGCAACGCAAGTGATCGCCCTGAAGCGCAAGGGCGAGATCCTGCTGGTCGACGCCAAGGACCGCGAGCTGGAGCGCCACTCGGTGCCGCTCGGTGCCGTGGTGCACGTCGTCGAAGGGCAGGAGCTCAAGGAGCCGTCGGCACTCTGCTCCTGGGACCCGCACCACAACCCGATTCTCGCCGAGGTCGGCGGCATCATCCGCTACGAGGACATTCTCGAAGGCAAGACGTTCCGCACCGAGCGCGACGCCGAAACGAAGGTCCAGCGCAAGGTGATGATCGAGCACAAGGGCGACCTGCACCCGCAGCTGATCATCGAGGACGAGAACGGCAACCGACTCGCGATCAACCCGGTGCCTGAGAAGGCCTACATCGAGGTCGAGAACGGCCAGCGCGTCACGGCAGGCATGCTGCTCGCCAAGACGCCGCGTGAGATCCAGGGAACCCAGGACATCACCGGTGGTCTGCCGCGCGTGACCGAGCTGTTCGAAGCCCGGCGTCCGAAGGATCCGGCCGTGCTGTCGGAGATCGACGGCATGGTCGAGCTCGGCGACAAGCGCCGCGGCAAGCGCACGATCATCGTCAAGGGCGAGGGCAGCGTGGACCGTGAGCACCTGGTGCCGCAAGGCAAGAACCTGCGTGTGCACCGCGGTGACCACGTGCGTGCCGGCGAGGCGCTCGTCGACGGTCCGCTCGTTCCTCACGACATCCTGGCGATCCAGGGCGAGACGTCGGTGCAGAACTACCTTTTGCGCGAAGTCCAGACTGTTTATCGCGCGCAGGGTGTGAGCATCGACGACAAGCACATCGAGGTCATCCTCGGCCAGATGATGCGCAAGGTGCAGGTCGACGATCCAGGTGACAGCGACTTCCTGCCGGGCGCGGTGGTGGACAAGTTCCGCTTCCGTGATGTCAACGCCCAGATGCGCAGCCAGCGCAAGAAGCCGGCGACCTCGTCGCCGCTGCTGTTGGGCATCACCAAGGCATCGCTGCAGTCGGACTCGTTCATCAGCGCTGCGTCCTTCCAGGAGACCACCAAGGTCCTGACGGAAGCGGCCTTGGCGGGCAAGCGAGATGAACTCGTCGGTCTCAAGGAGAACGTGATCCTCGGCCACCTCGTCCCCACCGGTACCGGATTCCGCAACTACCAGAAGACGCGAGTCCGCAAGAACGTCGACCTGCAGGCGGCTGCCGAGGAGATCGGACGCCTGAGCCGGCAGGGCTTCGTCGACCAGGGCGGTCCGGTCATCCGCCTCGAGGGCATCGACCCGCCGCCTCCGAACCAGGAGGCTGGCAAGGCCTGAGCTTGCCAAGTCGCAACCCCGCGTGGCATCCGCCAGGGCGGGGTTGCATTCCGAAGATCATTCTCTATCCTGTCCACCCCTGAAATCTCGGTCCGCGTAGACGCATGCCCACGATCAACCAGCTCATCCGCAAGGGTCGGAAGAAGATCAAGTACAAGAGCAAGTCGCCGATCCTCGATGCCTGCCCGCAGAAGCGTGGTGTGTGTCTGCAGGTCAAGACGATGACTCCGAAGAAGCCGAACTCGGCACTGCGCAAGATTGCGCGTGTGCGCCTGAGCAACGGAAAGGAGACGACCGTCTACATTCCTGGCGAAGGTCACAACCTGCAGGAGCACTCGATCGTCCTCATTCGCGGCGGCCGTGTGCGCGACCTCCCAGGTGTGCGCTACCACGTGCTCCGTGGCTGCCTCGACGCTTCGGGTGTCGAAAGTCGCCGTCGTAGCCGCAGCAAGTACGGCGCGAAGCGCCCGAAGAAGTGACCGTCCTCCCGCACTCCCGCACCGACCGCTAGCACGTCCTTCCGATGCCTCGCTCCTACAAGTCGACTGAAGTCTTCCTCAAGGGAGACCCCCGCTACAACAACAAGCTGGCCAGCAAGATCATCAACAAGATCATGCTGCAGGGCAAGAAGTCCACGGCGCAGCGCCTCTTCTACGAGGCGCTCGACACAGTGGTCAAGAAGGTCGAGGGCTCCGACCCGGTGGACGTCTTCTCGAAGGCGATCGAGAACATCAAGCCGCGGGTCGAAGTGCGCAGCAAGCGAGTCGGTGGTGCTACCTACCAGGTTCCCCGTGAAGTCAACAAGCGTCGTCAGCAGAGTCTGGCGATCCGCTGGCTGGTCGATGCCGCGCGCAGCAAGCGTGGCAAGCCGCTCGCCAAGTCGTTGGCGGAAGAGATCTTCGACGCGTTCAATAATCAGGGCGCCGCGGTGACCAAGAAGGAGAACGTGCACAAGATGGCTGAGGCGAACAGCGCCTACAGCCACTTCGCTTGGTGATTCGCGTCGTCGGGTGACGTAGCTCGCGGAGCTCTGCTGGGCGAATCCAGGCTTGAACCTGGCCTGTTGGAAATGGCCTCTACCTCACGGTGGAGGCCTTTTGCATTTTCGGGCTACGGTATTCGATCGTCGGCGGTTGCCGCGTTCGGGATGGGGCGACATGTGGGGCTAGACGCGTCGCCCCCAGCTGTCCAGCCGGCGGAATACCACCAGCAAGATCTCCGTCCATCTCCTCCGGTTGCCATTTTGCCGCTGAGCGCTTCTCTTCGCTCCCAGCGGACCTACGCTCGGACAACGCGATGAAGCTGCCCATACCTCTGCTCCTGCACCTGTCTTCCGTAGGCATGCTGGCCTTCGTTGGCCTCACGGTCAAATCGATGGTCCCGCACTACCAACAGGGGAGCCAAAATGAAGCGCAGCGCTTGGGAATCGAGGCTGCCAAGGACAGGTTGACCCACGGGCGGGCCCAAGGGCCGACCTCGGAGAGCTGGAACTACGGTGGTGCGAGTGCCGCCTGGTGGGCTGGGTTCGGCAAGGCGAACTTGATCGGGAAATTGCCGCCGCCGCCACCTGAGGTGTCGAAGGGGCCGAACGGTGGCTCAGACCAGCAGGAAGTGCCGAAGCAAGCTCCGTTGCGCCCGTTGGCCGAGGTCATCGAGTTGGTGTCCCTCGTCTACGATGGCAAGAGCGATGGCAAGGGAGGCTCCAGTCACGTCATCCTGCGATTCAAGCCTGACGTGCTCGTAGAGCCGCCAGAGTGGTGGGTGCGCGAGAATACGCCAGCCGTCGCTGCGGGGGTAAACCGGCCCATGGACGGCGTCCGTGGGGCCGGACAAAGTCGCCCAACGCCCCCGCCGGCAGGGACTTCGCGGCCGCTGACCACCCCGGCGCCTGCCAATCCGCCGCGGCCGGTTGGTGCTCTGCCCGTCGGCAACAACTCGAGCGAGAAGGTTCAGCGAGTCTGGGCGCAAGACGACGGCGATCCTCGGCGCAGCTCGTTCCTGTGGACGGTCAAGTCGACCGACGGGCGCGAAGTGGGCAAGGTGCGCCTCGTCCGCGTCGCTGCTGACGCGCAGTCGGCCTTCTTCGTCCGCGAGTTGCCGCCGCCGAAGGCCGGTGAACCGCCGCAGGTTCAGCCGGAGGAGGAGCTGATCAAGACGTCGATGAACATCCCGCAAGAAGTGCTGGCGGAGATGCGACGCCTGCAGGGGGGCACTGGGCGCCCCGCGCAGGGCGGGCAAGGTTCTGGCCCTGCGCCAGCGGCCGCGAATGGTCAGTGGATCGAACAACCGATGACGTCGCGCGTCGGCAACCAGTTCAACATCGGCCGCGATGACGAGAGACAGTTCCGCGAGCGCTCTGACGAACTGTTCGAGCGCCTGGACGTCGACACCTACGTGAGCAAGACCAGCAGCATGCGCGGTGTCTACGTGCGCAACGTCGCGCCTGAACTCGCGACCAAGTTCGGTGTCTCGACAGGTGACGTGCTGCTGGAGGTCAACGGGCGCAAGGTCGAGTCCAAGGCTCAGGCGATTCAGGCCGGCAAGGCGGACTACAACCGCGGTGTGCGGACGTTCACTACGAAGTGGCTCACGTCCAGTGGTCAGGTGGTCGACCGCACCTACCAGGCGCCCGATCGCTGACACCGCGGGTCTGACGCGGTTCGGCCGGGAGCCCCGGTCCGTCGTCAGCTTGCGCATCGGCATGCGCGCGCCGAAATGGAACGGCCTGCGTCCAATGTCTCACCGCGAAGCGACAGTGCTGCCGCGATCGGAATGATGTCACTGCTCACCATCGACTGCGGGAACACGACCATCGACGCGTTCCGCCACGTCGACGGCAAGCGGCTGCGATTCGACAGCCAGGGCTCGGATGTCGAGGGCCTGCGGCGCCTCCTGGCGACGTGCGGTGCGACGCGCTGTGTCGTTGCCAGTGTCTCCGACGTTGGCTTCGCGGTCTTGCAGCGGGCGAGCCCGCCCGGCTTCGTGCCGTTCGAGCGCGCGGGAGTCGACCTGCCGCCGCCGCTCCCGATCGACTACGACCCACCTGGCTCTCTCGGTGTGGATCGTTGGGTCGGTGCTCTTGCGGCGTTCAGGCTCCACGGCTCCTGCCTGGTCGTCGACTGTGGTTCGGCGACCACGTTCAACCTGGTCGATCGAAGTGGTGTTTTTCGTGGCGGCGCCATTGCGCCAGGGCTGCGGGCCTTCGTCGAAGGAATGCAGCAAGCGACCCCGGCGTTGCCGGTGGCCAGGCTCGATGCTCCGGTCGTTCTGCCGGCGCGCACGACGCAGCTCGCCATCGATGTCGGTGTACAGCTTGGCTACTGCGGAGCCGTGGATGCGATCGCGCGAGTGCTCCTGCACTCCTTCGATCATCCCATGCGCATGGTGGCGACCGGCGGGAACGCTGAGCGCCTGATGCGTCACTCCCGCCTGGCCATGGTCCACGAGCCGACCTTGGTGCACCGTGGGCTGGCCATGCTCGCGGGGGCTAGCCCTTGCGGCTCCTGACCCCTGTCGGCACCGCGGGGGTTGCAGTCGTTGCGTTCCCCTGCGCGCAACGCCGTCTTGCGTTGTCGCTGCTTCGATCCTGCCGCGGCGCGCCCCTTGGCGGAACTTCCGGGCACCCGGTGCGCGCCGAGCTGTGGATCGACGGGGAACGGATCGACGACGTACTCGTCGTCGATCGAGGCCCCATGGGCGTCGAGTTGCACACGCACGGTGCATCGTCGATCTGGGCCAGGCTGAGCGCGTCCCTACCATTCGCGGTCGAGCCCCTCGCGGCTCCATCGTGGCAGACCGTCTTGCAGTCGGCGATGTCCGCGGAGGTCGTAGCCCTTGCATGCGAGCAAGCCGGGTTCGATTTCGGCATGGAGCTCGAAGCGCTTGCTGCACTGCCCCGCGGCCAAGCAGCGGATGCGATCGCTGCGTGCCTTCGTCGCTCGCGCCTCGCCAAGGCGATGATCCAGCCGACACGACTGGTTCTCGCGGGCCGCCAGAACGCCGGGAAGTCCACGCTGTTCAACCGTCTGCTGCTCCGCGAGCGGTCTCTCGCTGGGCCTGTTCCCGGTTTGACCCGCGATGCCGTTTTCGAGCCGGTTGTGTTGTCGGGGTTCCTGTACGACATGGTGGACACCGCGGGCGAAGGGGCTGCCGCCGGTGTCGTCGACGCGAACGCGATGGAGCGGGGCCGTCGTTTGCGCGAGAGCGCGATCGTCGTGCTGGTGGTCCCGGCCGGCGTTCGGCTGACGCCTACCGAAGAGGAGCTCATCGCCGGCGGTGTCGTGCTGGTTCGTAGCAAGGGCGATCTCGTCGCGTCTCGAGCTCTGGTCGAGCCGGGGCTGCGGGTCTCGGCTGCCTGCGATCCTCCTTCCGATCTGCGCTCCGCCATCGGAGTGGCCTTGCGGCAGCAGCGGGGCCTCGCGCCGGCAGGGGCCGTTGGTGGGCCTGCCGCGCTGGACTCCCGGCAGTGGGCCTTGTTGGCGGAGTGGGCCCGAAGGATGGGGATCGAAGGCGATTGTGGTGCCGATCGGCGACCTGCATGATGCGGCCCCGCGATGGGCGAACACACGAAGCGCGACCTAGTCTCCATAGAGGACCTGAGCACCGCCGAGATCCTCGAACTCTTCCATCACGCGGACGAGTTTCGCGACAATCTGCGCGCCTGGTCCGACCTGTGTCGGGGCACGATCATGGCGACCCTGTTCTTCGAGCCCAGCACGCGGACTCGCCTGAGTTTCGAGTCCGCCATGCTGCGGTTGGGTGGGGGGGTGATCACCGCTGCCGACGAGAAGAACACCAGCCGATCGAAGGGTGAATCCCTTGCCGACACGGTGCGGGTGGTCGGCGGCAGCTACGCGGACATCCTGGTCGTCCGGCATCCCGAAGACGGCGCGGCCCGAGTGGCTGCCCGCTACGCGCGCGTGCCGGTGATCAATGGCGGCGATGGAGCGCACGAGCATCCGACCCAGACCTTGTGCGACCTGTACACGCTCTGGAAGGAGAAGGGGCGCATCGAGGGGCTCGAGGTCGTGCTTTGTGGCGACCTGCGCTACTCACGCACCATCCACTCCTTCTGCTACGCCCTCGCCCGATTCGGGGCCAACATCGTGACGATGCCCTACCCCGGGTTCGAATTGCCCGACTACGTGCTGCATCGACTGCGTCGCGAGTTCGGTGTGCAGACGGCAGCAGCTTCCGTGGCCGATCTGCCAGGTATAGCCGGGAGCAGCCGCACGGCTGCGTATCTGACCGCGAGCAAGCCGCATCAGCTGGCCCTGTTCACGAACCTCACGAACGTCGAGGTGAACCGGATCGATGCGATCTACATGACGAGGGCGCAGCGAGAGCGCCACACCGGCGAGGACACCTCCAACTATCCGCGGTTGTCCCGCTCGACGTTGGGCGCCGCGGCGGCCCGCGATGCACGCATCATGCACCCGTTGCCTCGCGTCGACGAGATCGACTACGACATCGACGACGACCCGCGGTCGGTCTACTTCCGTCAGGCGGAACTCGGCGTGCCGATGCGCATGGCCCTGATGGCTTACCTGCTCGGCAAGATCCAGCTGCGCGCGAACCGCCCGAGCCTGCTGTCGGTGATGCCGGGCAACTCAGCCGGCGCTGGTTTGCGGTGCCGAAACGAACGCTGCATCACCAACAACGAGGGCGTTCGTTACCTGACGCGCGACTTCCGTTTGCAGGAAGCCGAGACCCCCCCGGTCTTGGCGTGTGCCTACTGCGAACGCGAGGTCGAAGCGAGGTTCGTCGGCGAGCCGACTTCACGGGCCCTGTTTCGCTACAGCGATGCCGCGGTTGGGGGTATCGAGCCGGCGCGACGGGTCTACTTCGAATCGGAAGCGCAGGGGCTGGCTGCCGGATTCCTGATCCCTTCGCCGGGGTGAGCCTCCGGACTGCCTCCCGGGGTGCGCGATGCCGTCCAGGTCAGGCGAGCGAAAACGCTCCCCTCGCTGCGTGGCAATCGGGACCCGTCCCGCCCAAGGATGTTCTACGTCTTGGATTTATAAAGGTTTGCGTTCGTCAGTCGGTGATCCCCGGTGGTGGGGATGGGCCGGCACAGCCCTTGCTCAAGTCCAGTCTGCTCGTCGTGGGCTGGTCTCGCTAACCCCTGCAGGGCCCGTCTCCCGATGTAGCATGAGTTCTAGGCTGTCGCTGCAGGTGCCCGTGTCTCCGCCAGGGTGTGGACACGGCGCTTGAGCGGCAGTACTGCACTGTCGGATTCGCGCTGCCTCCCCTCTCGGTGGCTTCAGCATCGCTCAACGCACTTGGTAAGATCATGGTCGACACGCGACTTGCGCCCCGTGGCGGTTCTTCTGGTGACCCCTTCCCCCGGGGTGTGCTGATGTTCTCTGGCGAGCGTTCGCCGATGCGCCGCAGTAGGTTCGGAACGTTCTTGCCCCTGCTGGCCGGTGGCCTCCTCGGCGTGCTGGCCGGATGCGGTGGTGGGGGGGGCGGGACTACAGCCCCCGTTGGTCCTGGTGTGACTCAGGCGGAGCTGGTCGCGGTCGAATTCGGTCGCCTGGTCGACGTCTTTGGCCTGAGGGTCACCGCGGATGGGGCTGTCCCGGAGCTGTACCGTCGCGATGTGGTGATCGGCACCAACATCGAGGACCAGCGGCCCTCGACGTCCTCGCTGACCGATGCCGAGATCACCTACGACTTCACCAATGCGGATCCGGACACGCTGCAGCCGAGGCTGCTGATTCCGCGTGACCTGGAGTCTGTCGAGTTCAAGTCGGCTTTTGACGCGCTCGACGACCAGCTGCGCGAAGTCAGCCCCATGCTCTACGGCCAGGGTGGAGTCGGGCTCCCCTTCTCGGTAGTGCCGCGCAACGCGGGCATCCGGCTGCGCTTCTCGGCGCCGTTGGGCATCGACGATTCGTTCTTCGTGGAGCGCGATGCGCAGGGGCGGGTGACCGGCCTGATCAACACGGAGGCTGTGCAGCTGCTCAGCATCAGGCCAGGCCCGACCCAGCCCGACGGCTTCGTCCCACTGCCGGTCCGCATCGCCGTATCCGAACGTGAGTTGGTGTTGGATCCGGTGTTGCTCGGTACGGAGGGCCTCCAGTACCAGACCAACAACAACGCCGGCGGCTTGCCGGCCTCGGCCGACCAACTCGGTTCCAACATCCGCATCGCATTGGCCCTGACGGGCCCCTTGGCCATTCCTGGGCTGCGAGCGGGCAGCGGTGGGTTGACTGGCCTGAACAACAGTGGCGTGGAATCGATCGTTCGCGACTTCCGCTCGGGCAATGCCGCGGATTCGTCCGCCGACTTGGCGCGCGGCTTCGTGCGCGATCCGCTGCCTTTGCGCGTGATCGGCGAGATCGGCATGTTCTTGGAGAGGGTCGACAGCGTGAACGCCTCCACGCAAGAGATCACGGTCTTCAAGAACGGCATTTCGCACGAGATCGATCGCGGCGACGTCTTCCGCTTCCTCGATTCCAGTGGACAGATCCTGACCTCGGAGGTTGTCGTCGATCCGGTGGATGATCGCGACAGTCCGGCGACGCAGCACGTGCGCGTGCGTGTGCGCAGGATCGCGGGCCTGGATGCCATCGACCCCCGCAGCCTGCCCGGATATCCCTCGGATCTCACGGCTAGGGAAGCGTGGTTGGTGACGAATGCCCCGCGGGCCATCTGCATCGCCGAATACACGGCTGGCGGCGGCGACGGTCGCGACGATCCGAACAACTTCCTCTCCTTCTCGCCCCAACCGCTCGTTGTCGGCGGCGTGCGTCCAGCACCCAATCAGTTCGTGTCGCCGTTCGCGGGTGCCGTCGTGCGGTTCACCAAGCCGGTCGACATTTCGACCGTGAAGTGGGCTGACACGTTCTTCTTCGCCATGCGGGACCTGGCGACGACGGAGAGCATCGAGGAGTTCATCCAGAGCCGTCCCAACAACTCGCCGGGTGGTGCGGGTGTTGGCATGGACCCCGCTGCCTTCAACCTTGCGAAGTACCGCACCCCGTACCTCATCACAGCGCGTGTGTTCGACGAGGACGGTTCGCAAACGGCGCTCCGCCTGCAGCCGACGACGGGCTTCTACCTCGACGACACGATGCGGAATCCGCCGGCGGGTGCGGACTATCGCTACTACCTTCACTTGATTTCGCAGTCCGCCGACGGCGGCATTCGCGATCTGGCCGGCAACCCGCTCGATCTGCAGGGGACGACCGCAGGCTTGAGCAGCGCCGTGGTCATCGACTTCACCGTCGACACCCGGATGAACGGCGACGAGCCGCTCTTCCCGGACAACCTGGCCGTGTCGCTGGTGCGCCGCTTTGCGTCCCGGGACGAGGATGCCCAACCAAGCTACTTCCTGGGCAACGAGGTCCAGGCGCCCGGCACTGGGCAGACCGGGCAGACCTATCCGCTAGAGGACCTCTTCGGCGGTGTTGTCTACCTCGATGGCAAGCTGCTCCCGCGTCCGACGACGCGCACGCGAGTCGTCGTCGACAACATCAACCAGTCGCCGATTGTTCAGCAGCCGCCGCCGGGGCAACCGCAAGCTCCTCTGGCTTGGTGTCCGCAGGCCGTCACCTCTGGTTCGACCGAGGGGCAGGTCGGCAGCAATTCGTCGACCAACGTCTTCAACCAGGGCATCCAGAACCCGCTGAACCCCTACGGTTGCCGCCTGCAGACGCTGTGGCGTGAGGTCGACCTCAGCCTCTCGCGCACGGAGCCGTTCGACTTCAACCTCGACATCGAGCAGATGTACTGGGCGCCCTTCACCCAGACCAATCTGACGTTCGACGAATTCGACAGCGTCAGCCTGACTCTCGGTTACTCCGAGTTCCGCCCGATCCCTTGCGTCGGCGACTTCAGCTCCCTGCCGTCGTTGCCGGACTCGGGCCTGCGCAACGTCTTCGATCGCAACTTCGCCAACAACCCCGGCCCGCAGGGCTCGGCGATCCCGATCGAGTCGTTCTCGCCCAGGCGCCAGGTCTATGTGGATCCGTCCGCGACCCAGGGCGCCGGCGTGCCGATGACCATCGATCCGTCGGACGTCGTCTTCGAGCCGAACGGTATCAACCGCTTCCTGCCGCTGCCCCAGTTCCGCAAGCCGTACTTCGTGTTCCGCGACGAGACGGTGGTCGAGCAGGGCGGGCGCTCGAGCGACTCGATCGGCTCCGACATCAATGCGACTGCCTATGCCCCCTACATCCTGTCGCCGTTCACGATGGGGCAGGGGAGGCACTGGGTCGACCGTGCCAACGGCAGCGTCACCTTCGTCAACTCCTACTGGAACGATGGCCTCGGCCAGCAGCTGCCACCGAGCCCGACGGCCAACCCGCCGCTGACCGGTTCGGCTGACAACTTCACAGGCGGCCTGATCGGCAACGTGGGGTTGCCCATGCTGGCCGACTTCTGGACGTTCTGCGACCGCGCCGACCTGCCGGTGGGTGCTGGCTACATCGCCAGCGGCACCAACGGTTGGCAGGTGGCGATCACGCTCCAGTCCGACCCGCGTCCCTCGTTCCGCGTGTTCTCTGCTGGCCGAGCGGCGCTCGCCAGCGGTGGCGCGGCGTTGTGTCGCGCGCCGGGTGACTCCAGCTGGACCACCGCAGTGGGTGGCTTCGTCGGCCAGACGTCGCAGACGACCTCTGCCGGCGACAACACCCTCTACTGGATCATGATGGACGTGGCGAAGCGCCAGAGCGTGATCACGAACGGATTCGTCGACCTCTTCAATCCGCACCGTGTGCCGCAGGGGCACCCAGATCCGCGCCTCGGCCCCTTCTTCCTCGCTGGCAGCTCGCCGTCGTTGCCTGCCAACACCCTGCCCAGCTTCGCCTACGAGTTCGACCCGCCGCTCTCGCAGCAGCCGACGGGTACTTCGATCGTGGCGCAGTTCCGCGCCGCCGGTGCCGTCGATCCGAATCCGTGGTACTGGAACGCGTTCATCAAGCAGGCCACCCCCGCCTTCCCGGCGGACCAGTTCGAGGAGGGCATGCGAACCCAACTTCGGCCGACGGCGACCAACTTCCCGCTGGATCCGTTCAAGGCGGGTGATGCCCACATTCGCAAGTGGGACACTCGCAACACGGCCGCTGGCAGCCCGCGCAACTGGTGGACTTACCTCTACAACCGCACGGTGACGGCCTACGTCGAAGATCCGAACGACTTGATGGACCCGGCATTCACCAACCGGTATGCGAGCCCAACCGAGGCGTTCACCCCGCGGGACATTCGGTATGTGAACTGGCGCTTCGTGACGTCCAACAACGTCGACGCCACGCCGCCGGTGTCGCCCTCCATCGAGACGTTCTCCCTGTCGTATCGATTCCAGCGAGTCCAGTAGTTCTTCGGAGCGCCCCTCTCGCTCCGCCTTGATTCCCTCCCCTCGATCCCACCGTTCGTTCCGATCACAAGGCGGCTGGCAGCCTGCTCGCCTCTGCGGTCGGAGGTAGACTCGGTGGCAGTCTCTACGCCCCATCCCTCCCCTCGGGCACCCTGGTCGCCTCCCCTCCCTGGGAGGCTGGGCGCCCGCAGCAGTATTCCAGCCATGATTCGAGTGACCTACGCCCGGCTTGTCCCCCTGGCATTGCTCGCCGTCGCCGCCTGCTCTGGAGGTGGTTCCAACACCGCCGACAGCCGCACCGGCGGCGACTTCCTGGTCCTGAAGACGGAACCGAGCGACAACGCGACGCTGTTCCTCAACGACTCGATCCGGATCGACTTCAGCAACCAGGTGGACCTGGGATCCGTGGACCTGAACACGTTCAGCTTCCAGGTTCTCGATCAGGTCGGGAACACGGTTGCGGAGCCGGTCGCTGGCGAGTTCCAGGTCGGCACGAGTCCCGGGGATTCGTCCGCGGGCCGGCGGTTGCTGTTCGTCCCGCGCCTGCCGACGAACGATCAGTTCACCAACGGCGGGTTCCGTCCGGGGCGTACCTACGTCGTGCAGCTGGTCGGCGGTTCGGTGACCAATCAGACCATGCTGCGGGACAAGGGTGGCCGCGGTTTGCTGCGGCCGCAGACGTTCCGCTTCTCGACCGCCGACGGTGGTTCGCCGAGCCAGTTGTTCCGCAACACGGCCCAGGGCGGGCCGCGGCGCGTTGGTCTGGAGCTGTCGCCGGCGGCAGACGCGGCCGGCGCCATCCTGAACAAGGTGGGGGCGCCGCCCCTCGAGATCCGACTTCGCTTCGACCAGCCGCTCAATCCCTCGAGCGCGAACGTGCCGGTCAATGTGGACACCAATCCACTGACGCGCAGGAGCAACAATCGCGGCCGCATCTACCTCGAGTATGACGATTCGACGATCGCCATCGGTGCGCAGGCATGGATCCCGGCCGATGTCGAGCTGGAAACCAACGAGGTGACCGGTAGCACGGTCGTTCTGCGTCCGATCGGTGTCCTGCCGAACAACGCGACCATCCGCGTCATCGTCGAGCCGACGCTGGAGGACATCAGCGGCGAGTCGAACGTGTCGAACGCGTCCTACAGCCGTGAGTTCGGTGTGTTCCGCACCAAGCGGGCCTACGAGTCGCAGTTCGACTGCATTGTCGACGAGTTCACGTCTTCGGATCAGGTCGACTTCACGGCCGCGTTCTCGGAGCCGTTCGCCGAGGTTGGCCCGGGCTACCTGAAGGCCGGCTTCAACTTCGAAGGCTCGAGCACTGGCTCCGAGTTCGAGCCGACGGCTCCCGAGACGATCCTCAACACGGACTTCACCCAGGTCACGCCGAAGAACGGCGCGCCCTACAATGTCAGCGGCGGCGTCTTCAACTTCCGCACGGTCAGGATCCCGGCCGGCAGGCGGGTGCAGGGGCAAGGTTCGAACCCGATGGTCTGGTTGGTTTCGGATCGCTTCGAAGTCGCCGGCACGCTCTCGGTCGATGGTGGGCAGGGCACCCTGGTGACCACCACGGCCAATGCCAACGTGCCGAAGCCCGGTGGCGTCGGTGTCTGTGGTGGCGGTGACGGCGGCAGTGGTTCGCCGAGTGCGACGAAGCGCGACCTCGCCGGCGGTGTCGGCAAGGGCCCGGGCCAACTCGTCGGTGGCGGTGGCTTCGGCGGCACCCTGGATTGCGCCGCCACTTGCGGTCGCGGCTCGGGTGGTGGTGGCGGATCGTTCGCCACCCAGGGCGACCCGAACTTCAAGATCAAGACGATTGCGGCAGGCGTGCAGAACCCGCCTAACGCCGTTGCGATCTTCCCGCAGCAGCTCGGCGACGGCGGCAGCGGTTGCACCGGTGCCTCCGGCTCGGCGACCCGCACCCTGCTAGGTGGCGCCCCCGGCCCGCTGCAGTTCGTCGACGTCCGCAACGACAACAACTTCTGGGGCCCGGGCATTCGCTTCGATGGCTCGCCGCTGCGCATCACCGGGGAACTCGCGCTGCCGCGCGGTGGCTCGGGTGGCGGCGGTGGTGGCGATCGTTCGGACAACAACTCGTGCGCCGAGGACGACGTCAGCTTCCAGAACGACGCTTCAGGCGGCGGCGGTGGCGGTGGTGCGGGCGTACTGATCGTCAAGTGCCTCGGCCCGATCATCGTTTCGCCTGGTGGTCGCATCACGGCCAACGGTGGTAACGGTGGCGGTGGCGCGCAGACCGGCTCGTCGAACCGCGCAGGTGGTGGCGGCGGCGGCTCGGGTGGCATGGTCATCCTGATGTCCGCCGACCGCATCGAAATCAACGCGCGCGGCGTCAGCGGTGCGAACCCTCGGTTCCTCTACGGCAGCCCCACGGCCGCCAACAACAACGACTTCGACTTCTCGATTTCGGCGGATGGCGGCGTGTGTGTGACCGATCCGACGTTCGCGCCGGGTGGCACCGGCATCGTCACTCGCAAGTATGCGCCGACCACTGGCAATCCACCGGCAATCCCGGCAACGTTCGGTAGCGGCACCTACGACCTGGCGCCGCTCGGTGGCTTCGGCGGCATGGGTGTCGTGCAGTTGATGGCGCCACCCGGCGACAACGCGACGGACGGGACCAACACCCGCCTCGACGACAACATCCTGTTCTTCCAGGACGGTGTGTTGACCACCGGCACGACCAAGGAGCGGCTGATCGGTTGGCGCGGCTTCCCCAACGCGATCGGCCAGGGCGTCGCCGACAACGGCCTGCCAGTCGCCGCCTACGCGACGTCGGCCGATCACGAGGGTGACATTCGCCCGGCTCCGGTCCTCTTGCCCACGGCGGTGGCCAGCAGAACCCGCCTGCGGTCCAAGTGGATCGATACTGGCTACAGCGCTCGCCGCTCGCTGCCATTCGGCGACGACAACCAGCCGCGTGGCGTGACCGATCCGCTCGGCACCCTCGCAGGTGTCCGCTACGAGTTCGGTGGCTACCGCCTCGACCCGGTCACCAACGTCAGCACCGGCTACGCCAACTTCGAACTGGTCGGCAGCCAGGCGCGCCCGAAGTTCGACGTCGTGGTCGCGGCCGAACCCATTTCGGTTGCCGATGGCGCCGCGAGCTACCTCGGCAAGGCTGCCTATCGCATCGAGCTCCTGAACGCGGTGCTGGGTGACGTCGTCGATCGCTACAGCGGTTACCAGGCGGAGCTGCTGAATGCGGCAAACGTCGTGGTCGGCGGCTTCCGGATCCTCTCGCACACGGACCGCGAGTTGTTCCTGGCGACCGAGAGCGGCGCGCTGCCAGCAACGGCAACGCAGTTGCGGGTCACTGCCAAGTTCTTCGAGATCGTCACCAACGGCGTCGAAGGCTCCAACGTGACCTACGAAGGTGCGAACGGTCGTGTGCCGGTGGCCAACGTCCGCATCGGGTTCGCTTTCCACGCCAATCCCGGCGACTCGACCGCGGAGCGGTTCCCCGCTGCGGCCGGCACCTTCCTCTACAACCTGTCGGATCCGGCGGTGCAGGAGACCATCCGCACCAAGAACCTGACGTTCGTCCAGTGGGACGTCATCTTCGATCAGGCCTACAAGGTGAACGCGCTGGATGCGCCGCTCCCCTTGCGCCCGACAACGCCGCGGCCGGAGCTCCGGTTCCTGCGCGTCCCCTTCCGCTTCTGACCTGGCTGAGATGCGTCACCCTCGGTGGCCACCGCGATGGCACCGGGGGATGGACGTTCTCGAACCCTACAATCCGACCTCATTCCGATACCTGCAGCAGGGAGCGCGCTACACCCTGCGACCGACCCCAACCCGGGCTCGCGACCTGGTGACTCGAAGGCAACTAGACATGAAGCACGTGAACAATCGGACTCGGCTGCTGCCCGCCGCCTTGGTGCTCGCTGCACTCGCGGGATGTGACGGAAGTACGAAGGTCGGCAACCTGGACGCCACGGGGCGCGCCGAGTTGCTGAGTGTCGAGGTCGGCCGCTTGGTCGACATCTACTCCTACCGGCGCATCGACACGTTGGTTGGCGATCGCCGCCTGCGTGCCAACCGGCAGCTGGAGCTGATTGCGAAGAACGTCGTGATCAACGCCAACATCGAGACGCAGTCGTTGTTCGATGCGGCTGGCAACGCCGTGCCTTCGGCGAACTACGAGTATCTGCCCTTCGACAAGACGGTCGGTCACGAACAGCTGCTGATCCTCTGGGACGATCGCGAAGGGGACGAGTCGCAGAACTTCGCGGCCGCCTTGGCTTCTGCGCAGACCGGACTCCAAGAGGTACCGGCGTCGTTCCGCGGTCAGAACACCGCGACGCGGCCGATCCCGATCGTCCCGCGCAACGCCGCGCTCAAGCTCCGCTTCAGCGAGAAGCTGTCGATCGATGCCAGCTACTTTGCCGCCAACCCGGAGGCCGTGCAGCTGCTCGAGTTCAAGGGGGATCCCGGCGTGGTGTCGCCGGTCGATGCGTTCCGCATCCTGCCGGCCCGTGTGCTGGTCAACAACGACGCCCTGATCGTCGACACCACGATCCTCGCCGGCGAGGCCGGGGGCGTCAGCGTCACGACCGGGCTGCCGGTTTCCGACGACAACGTGACGGCCAACATCCGCATCGCGCTGCCGGTGCGTGGGCAGATCGCGCCGGGTCTCTACGTGCGTGAGGATGCTGTCGCCAAACTGAACGACGTCGACAGCGCGGGTCGCGCCTCGGTGGTCCGTGACTTCCGTTCCGGCAACCTCGCCGACGGCGTCGCCGGCCGTCTGCGCGAGCCGGAAGCACCGATGCTCGTGGCCTCGCTGGGCATGGGCATCAGTGCGGTCAACGGCAACGTGATCACGCTGAACAAGCGCAACCAGTTCGTGCCGGTTCGCGGTCGCTATCCGTTCGTGGATGGCCCGCTGACCGCGCAGGGGCTGCCGACCGGTCCGCTGTCGGTGCCGACGCAGCGAGCGCTGAAGGCCGGTGACTTCCTGACGCAGAACGTCCAGGTCGAGCTGCCGGACGGCAGCGTCGAAGTGGTGGCCCTCCGCGCCGAGATCCTGGAGAATCTGACGGTCAACACGGTCGCCGGCACGCAGGGTGTCGGTCTCGCGATCGCGCCGCTGTCGGGCGACTCGGGGCAGGGCGAGCTGACGCCGGTCGTGCAGGTGCGCGTGGCGACGGTCAACGCGGGGCGCGACTCGCTCGGCCGTCCGGTTGCCTTCACGCCGTTCGAGCTCGGGCAGACGGTGGCCCAGCCGCAGGGCAGGGACTGCGTCCTCCGTTCGCTCTACTACGAGTCGGTGCCGCTCTCGAGCGGTGCGGGCTCGGTGTCCGACCGCGCGTGGCGCAACCTGTTCGTGCGCATCGATCCGAAGCCCACGCAGGCGGCGGTCGACGTGCAGCCGAACGCCTCGGTCGCGGTCGAGTTCACGAAGCCGATGGACCTGGACCAGGTCGACAACACCAAGAACCTGCTGATCACCAGCCGGGGCGTGGTGTCGGGGCCGAACCCGGAGTCGTTCGCGCAGCAGACCAGTGACCCGAAGCGCGCCAAGGCGCGCCTGGTGACCACGCGACTGTCCGACCTGGTCGGCGACGGCACCATCCTGCGTCTGCAGCCGCCCATGGGCTTCTTCCACCAACAGGGGCTGGCCGGCAGCGGCGAGGTCTACAGCATCCACGTGCGAACGGGCGGCTCGGGCGTAACCGACCTCGCCGGCAACACGCTGCAGCTGTTCGACGAACTGTCCAGCCCGCAAGACAGCTGGTCGGTCGACTTCCAGATCGCCGGCACGGCGAGCTCGAACCTGGTCGGCTGGATCAACTGGATCTTCGAAGCCGAGGACGAAGACGGATCGCGGCCCGGCTCGGCCGACCTCTTCGGCCAGTACCGCCTGGAGAATGGCCGCCTGTTCGCGGCCAGCGCGGTGCGCGTCAGCCGTTCGGCCGACTCCCAAAACCTGCCCGGCATCTCGCGCATCCTGCGGGGTGAGTGCTGGGACGCGGCGAACGACGCGCAGCTCTTCCCGGTTGCGGCCTCGGCGCCCGTCGGCGCCACCGGTGCCGTGCACCCAGGCCTGCTCTATTGGGAGCCGCGCATGAGCAGCACGATCGCGCCGCCGAACGTGCCCGCGGTCTACGACTACAACAACATCCTCGCGCAGCCGGTTGGCCGCGTCATCGAGCCGCTGAAGCCGCAGGGCTCGCGCATGCAGATGCGCTACATCGAGGACGACTTCTCGCTCAGCTATACGCAAGCGAACGACTTCGCCCTGGACGTCGAGCAGCTCTACTGGTCGCCATTCGCCGACGAGACCGTGTTGTTCGACGTGTTCGACCGCTTCACCATGTCGCTGTCGCACGCTCGCACGCGTCCGGACGAACGCTTCTTCGTTTCGCCGGCCCAGGCTGGACCGCCTCCGGTTCCGCCGCGTTGCACGCTGGACTGCGCCAGCATGAACAGTGGCCTGTCGACCGTGTTCAGCGACAACGTGCTGAACGGCACGGCGCAGGTGCCGGTGTTCGAGGACAAGGTCTACACGATCAACCCGAACTCGGCCTTCCGCTCGTCCGGCAACATCAAGTACGTGCCGTTCCCGCGCTTCGACCGCACCTACACCTGGCGCGACTCGCGTCTCGTGACGGTCGACGCCAGCGGCAACGTCATCGGTCTGGGCGGCGCCCAGCAGCCGAACGGTGTCGAGCCGAACAACGACGTGACGGCCTTCATCGACTCGCCGTGGATCGAGTCGCAGCTGCCCCAGGCGTTCCGTGATGCCGGCGGTTCGATGTGGGTCATCGACGACGCCGACTTCCGCGGCACGGCGACCCGCGACCACGATCCGATCGCGCTGCCGCTGCTGGTCGACTTCAAGATCTTTGCCGATGGGGCCGCGAACGGCATCGCCGCCGGCAACAACGGCTTCCAGATCGCCATGCTCGGCTCGCCGCCGGCGGCGTTCCCCGGCAACGGCGGTGGCTACTACGATGGCTTGCCAGCCGGTTGCCCCGGTCGCCCGGCCTGGCCGCGTGTCCGCGTGCAGGCCTCTGGTGGCTTCGACCAGGTGTCGGGTGCGCAGATCACCATCGACCCCGCCAACCAGCTGAACGCGCAAGCCACCTGGATCAAGGACGCCGGCATGGGGGACCCCAACCTTGCCCGATTCCTGGCTCCGGCCGGCGACGGCATGATGAACTGGGCGCGCGCCGACTTCGTCCGCAAGGTCTCGACGATGACCTTCGGCTTCTTCGACACGCTCCGTCCGCAGTTCGGCGACTACTCGGACGGCAGCGGTGGTTTCGCCGTCAGCCAGGGCGTGCCGAACCTGCTCGGCCTCAACATCCCGGGCGCGAACCCGCCGGTTGTCGGCTCGGAACTGCGCATCAACGACCTCGTGATCCAGCTGGATCCGCCGCTCGCTCGCCAACCCGCTGGCACCTCGGTGGTGGCCGAGATCCGCGGCGCGGAGAGTTTCGGCAACTCGACGGTGCTCTACAACCCGGCGGTCGACAACACCTTCAACGGTCGCGGCAACCTGCTGAACCCGAACTACGCCTGCGAGGCCTACCGCTATTCGACGGCCAACCTCGAGAACGGTTCGGCGCGCATCCAGGCGACCCGCCTGACGCGCTACGTCACCGAAGACCAGCTGTCGCTGCTGCGCGATCCGGCGACGAACCTGCTGCCGCGCCTGATGAACCTGCGCCTGACGATGACCAACAACGTCTCGGTGACGCCGGCGCTGTCGCCGTCGCTGCGCAGCGTGGGCATCGTCTATCGCATGCAGATGCCGCAGTGACCCAAGGAACGGGGTGGCGGCGGCGCCACCCGCGAGCGACGGACGAAGGGCGGCCGCGGCCGCCCTTCTTCGTTTCTGGCGCGGGAGTCTCGGCGTGTCCCAGCCGTCCTCGTGCATCCGTTCGCAGCTCGGTGCTGGCCAGCGAGCGAACGAAATCCTGCGGCCTCGGCCCCGCGCGGCACTAGCATCCGGATCTCAGCAAATGCGCGCAGGGAGACTCGTGGCGATGGTCCTGTGGTCGGCGCTGCCGTGGTTCGGCGGCTGTGCCCGGGTTCCGGCCAAGCCGGCGGCGCTTGCGATCGAGCACACGTCCCCGGACCTTTCCCTCGCCGCGTCGCCTCTGCTGCTGAACGACTCCATCACCGTCTACTTCACGGCGCCGCTGTCGCCACTGAGCGTCACGACCGAGTCCTTCACCGTGCTGGACCAGGCCGGCCACCAGGTTCCAGGAACGCTACGAACGGGCACGAACTGGGTGACCTACTCGCCCGATCCGCCGCTGCAGCCGTCGTTGGACGATGGTTCGTTCCAGCCGGGCGCGACCTACCAGCTGCACATCGCAGGCAACCCGCGGCCGGATGGAGTTCGCTCGGCCGACGGGGCGCGGCTGGGCAGCAGCGTGGTGTACGAGTTTCGGATCGCGGCCACGACCGATCACCCGAACGGTCTGCCGGCGCCGCTGCGTCCGGCGGGCGACGATGTGCCGTTCGTGCTGAAGCAGCCCGACGTCACGCTCCAGCTCGCCGCCGACTCGCCGAAGCTGCTGCTGCACTTCACGCAGCCCGTGTTGCCGACGTCCGTGCGCGCGGACGCTTTCGAAGTGCTCCTGCAGCGTTCGACGCCGGCAGCACTGCTGCCGCGCAGCGTCCGGGTCGTCACCTCGCGCCTCGACCACTTGCCCGGCAGTACGATCGAGATCGACCTCGGTGCCGTGCCAGCGTTCGTTGCGGGGGGCGAGCGTACGAACCTTGCTCCTGGCGACCACGTCAGTGTGTCGTTGCGGCGGGACCGCAGCGGCCTCGTCGACTACGCCGGGAACCCGCCGCTCGCCGCGACGCCGCAGATCTGGAGCGTCGTGCGTGGTTCCAGCATCGCTTTGGCCGAGTGGCCAGACCCAGGGGATGAACTCGACGACCCGACCGGGCTCTCCGCTGGGTTCGAGATCGATCGCGGCGTGGTGCGTCCGCGTGTCCGCCTCGAGGCCGGCGATGGCAGCCTCGGGGTGTTCCGGCCGCGCCAGGACACGCACCTGGTGCCCGGCGGCCCGTTCGATCGCGGCGACGGCGTCACCGTCCAGTCCGCGGGCGCCAGCTTCCCCTTCACGGCGATCGACATTCCTGCGGGTGTCACCGTGACCGTCGACGGTTCGTCCGGCGCGCATCTGCTGGCCCTCGGCGACATCCGGATCGCTGGCGTCCTGCGGCTGCGTGGCTCGGGTTTCCCGTTGCCCGCCTCGCTCGGCCTGCCAATCCCCGGTCGCGACCTGCTGTCGCTGGCTCCGGTGGCGTTGTTCGCCGCTGGCGATGTCGTGATCGAAGGCGCCGTGGAGGTCGATGGCGTGGTTGGCGACGGACTCCTTCCTTTGTGGATGGGGGCGGCCGATCAGCTGCATCTGTTCGGCCCCGTGCCGTTCCAGACCTTGCTCGTCGTCGAAGCGGATCCGCAGCGAGACGCTCCCCGCGTGTTGGGCAGTCGCGGGCAGTCCATCGTCCGCCTTGGCTCCTTCCGCTATGGCTGCAACGCTCCCGAGCTGCGCGTGCGCGCCGAGACGCCGTGGCGGCAGATGCCGCGCGACCACGACCGTGGCGTGCTCCGGCTCGACGTCGACGAGGGCCTTGCCGTGGCCTGGCAATCGACCGCTCCGGATCCGGCGCGGCCTGGCCTGCCGAACCGAACGTTCGGCAGCGCCGGGCGCCTGCAGGCGATCCTCGATCAGGCGGTCGTCGCGGTGCCCGGAGGTCACTTCGTGCGGCTCGAGCTGACCGCTGTGCTCGCCGCCGGCCGCCCGGTGCCGAAGGCGCGCGAGCTGCGGCTCTGCGATCGCTGAGGCCGGCGCTGCGCGGCGAAGTCCCGCTTCGCGCACTCTGGAAACCGTCCGGCGCGACCGTATGCTGCGCCGCTTCCGGTGGTGGTCGTGATTCGTGGGTCAGCACGGATCGCGGCGGTCGCGGTGACTGCGTCCACCGGTAGGTCGCCCCGTTCGGGCTGGTCTTCGGTCGAGTGTTCGCATGGCCATGGCGTTGTTCGAGGTGGGGGCAACCCTGCTAGGAGCTTGCATCGGCTCCTTCCTGAACGTCGTCATCTGGCGACTGCAGCAGCAGGACCCGGCGAAGCGTTCCGTCGGCGGCCGCTCGCATTGCCCGCACTGCGGTGCCTTGATCCGCTGGTTCGACAACGTGCCGATCGTTTCGTGGCTGCTGCTGCGCGCGAAGGCGCGCTGCTGCCAGAAGCCGATCTCCAGCCGCTATCCGCTCGTCGAAGCGCTGACCGCCGGGCTGTTCCTGCTGCTCGCCCTGCGGCAGCCGTACGGGGACGTGCTCGTGCAGACGCAGGACGGGCTCGCGGTCGCAACGAACGCCGCCGTCGCCTTCGGCCTGCATGCCGCGTTCTTGTCGGTGCTCGTCGCGCTGTCGTTCATCGACTTCGACACCCGGCTGTTGCCCGACGTGCTGACCATTCCCGGCATCTGTCTCGGCCTCGTCGCCGGCGGGTGGCCGGGGCTCGCTGGCCTGCTGTTCGCCGATCCGACCACGAATCCGTGGGTGAATTCGTTCGTGGCCAGCCTCGCCGGCTACCTCGTCGGTGGCGGCGTCACCTGGGCCATCCGCATCGTCGGCACCGCGCTCTTCCGCAAGGAGGCGATGGGCTTCGGCGACGTCAAGCTGATGGCCATGATCGGCGCCGTCCTCGGCTGGCAGTCGGCGCTGCTGACGATGTTCCTCGGCTGCCTGTTCGGCGCGGTCGGCGGCGGGCTCGGCGTCCTGCTCGGTCGCGGCAACGTCATCCCGTTCGGCCCATTCCTGGCGCTCGGCGCCGTCGTCTGCCTGTTCTGGCGCGACCCCATCGTCTACGTCCTGTTCACCGCCTGGCCCGAGTGGCAGAGCCAGAACCCGACCGCGCAGTGGTTGGTGCTCGGCACGTCACTCGTTCTGCTGCTGTTGCTCTTCGCGGTCGTCCGGCGCGCTCGTCGCGCCGGCTGATTGCACTACCGTCCCGCTTCGCTTTCATTCCCATCTTCATCGCAAACCACCGGTCAAGGTTTCGTCCGTTCGTCAGGGAGGCACCCATGTTGTTCCGCAAGTCGATGCTCGTTCTTTCGTTGCTGGTCGCGTCGTTCACGACCAGCTGCACCACCCGCTACCAGGAGATGCTGCGCGACCGCGACGCGCGCATCAGCGAACTCGAGAGCCAGGCCGCGCGCCTGCGCGGCGAGAACGAGGAGCTGCAGCGCCGCTCGGTCACGCCGGAGCCGGCGGCGACGGTGAAGCGCGAGAACCCGTCGCTCGTCGACGACGTGCAGAAGGAAGTCGGCGACAGCGTCGAGGTCCGCTACAGCAAGGGCCGCCTGTCGATGGGCGTCGACAACTCGGTGACGTTCGATTCCGGCAGCACCACGCTGAAGGACTCGTCGCACCGCGTGCTGCGCAACGTCGCCAACGTCATGAAGGAGCGCTTCGCCGGCCGCCGCTTCTTCATCGAGGGGCACACGGACAGCGATCCGATCGTGAAGAGCAAGTGGCGCGACAACATGCAGCTCTCGATGGAGCGCGCCGATGCCGTGCGCCGCTACCTCGTGCAGCAGGGTGTGCCGGAGACCGCGATCGCGGTCGTCGGTTACGGCCAGCACGAGCCGCGCGAGGGCGGCCGCAAGGAACGCAACCGCCGCGTCGAGGTCGTCGTCGGCGACAGCAAGTGAGCTGACGCCCTCCGCCGGAGCTCGTGCGCCACGTGCGCGAGCCCGGCGCGAACACTCCCGCTCCTCGCTGTGGCCTGGTCCGCCGCAGCTCGCAAGGGGCCCATGGAGCGTGTTCGTGGGCGACGCAAGTCGCAGCCGCGCCGCCTTCGGCGCGCTGCTCCCGCGAGGTCCGCAGAAGAGGCCGCGCCATCCGGGGGCATCTGCGTAGTCGATGCCCCTGCCCGCACTGGCGTTCTGGTGGCATAACCACCTCGTCCCTGGTGAGGCGGCTGTCGGCTCGCTCACCGGCCGGAGCCGCCACTTCCGGGGTCACGATCCTCCCGCGCGCCAACGCGCGCGACCTGACTACGGAGCGTTACCCATGGCGGCTTTCGCAGAAGGAGTTCGCAACGTGGCCCTCGTCGGCCACGGTCACACCGGCAAGACCGCGCTCGTCGACGCGCTCGCCCAGCACTGCAAGCTGACGACCCGCGTCGGCACCACCGCCGACGGCTCGAGCCTCAGCGACACCGAGCCCGAGGAGCGGGATCGCAAGCAGACGCTCGCCGCGCACCTGTTCCGCATGCCGCTCGGCAAGGTGCGGATGAACCTGTTCGACACGCCAGGGCATCCCGACTTCGTCGCCGACGCGATCGCCGCGATCGACGTCGTCGAGACCGCGGTGTTCTGCGTGAACGCGCAGCAGCCGCTGACCTTTCACCTGCGGCAGCTGTGGCAAGCCGCCGGCGCCGCCGGCACCGGCCGCGCGATCGTCGTGACGCACCTCGACCAGGAGAAGACGTCGTTCGACGCCGTGGTCGCCGAGCTGCGCCAGGCCTTCGGCCATGCCGTCGTGCCGGTCACCTATCCGAACGGCTCGGGCCGCGCGTTCACCGCCGTGCACATGGTGACGCACGACGAAGGGCCGCAGGCGACCAAGTACCACGACATGATCGAGGAGGACGAAGCCGAGGTCGACGACACGCTGATGGAGCACTACCTGTCGACCGGCCACCTCGAGCCCGGGGAGTTCACCGACAACCTGCGGCGCGCCGTCGCGCGCGGCAAGCTGGTGCCGGTGTTCGCCATCTGCCCGCAGCGTGGGCTCGGCGTCGGCCAGTTCGTCGAGTTCGTGCAGGAGCACATGCCGTCGCCGGCGTGCTTCGGAGCGCGCGGTGCGCAGAAGCCGGGCACCGATGGCTACGGCGACCTCGTCGCCCCGGACGAAGGCGCCTTCGCCGCCAAGGTCTGGAAGTCCGTCGGCGACCCGTACGTCGGCCGCCTGACCTACGTGCGCTGCTTCCGCGGCAAGCTGGCGAAGGACCAGAGCGTGCTCGACACGCGCAGCGGCAAGACGATCAAGGTGGCGCACCTGCTCGACGTGCACGGCAAGGAGACGAAGGAGATCGCCGCCGTCGCCGCCGGCGACCTGTTCGCGATCAGCAAGGTGGACGAGTTCGCGCAGGGCGACACGCTGACCGCCGACCACGCGCCGATCACGTTCCCGCGGCCGGTCTACCCCGAGCCGACCTATGCGCGGCACGTCTGGCCGAAGGCGCGCGCCGACGAGCAGAAGATCGGGCACGCGCTCGAACGGCTCGCCACCGAGGACGCGACGTTGCGGTGCCATCGCGACAAGGAGACCGGCGAACTGCTGGTCACCGGCATGAGCCCGCTGCACCTCGAGATCACGTTCCAGCGGCTGCACCGCCGCCACCAGGTCGACGTCGACCACGGGCCGCCGACGATCCCGTATCGCGAGACGATCACGGTGCGGGCGGAAGGGCACCACCGGCACAAGAAGCAGACCGGCGGCCGCGGCCAGTTCGCCGAGGTCTACCTGCGCATGGCGCCGCGGGCCCACGGCGCCGGCTTCGAATACGTCGACGCGGTCGTCGGTGGCGCGATCCCGCGCCAGTTCGTCCCCGAGGTCGAGAAGGGGGCGCGCAAGTTCCTCGCCAAGGGCGCGCTCGCCGGTTACCCGGTCGTCGACGTGCAGGTCGAGGTGCACGATGGCAAGTACCACGACGTCGACAGCGACCAGCTCAGCTTCCAGATCGCCGGCCAGCGGGCCGTGCACGACGCGTTCCTGAAGGCGCGGCCGATCCTGCTCGAGCCGATCATGGACGTCGTGATCCACGTGCCGGAGCGCTTCACCGGCGACGTTGCCGGCAACCTGTCGAGCCACCGCGGTCGCCTGCAGGGCATGGAGGTCGCGCACGGCGTGCAGGCGATCCGCGCCCAGTGCCCGCTGTCGGTGATGCTCGACTACAGCACGCAACTGCGTTCGATGACCGCGGGCGAGGGCACGTTCGGCATGACGTTCGCCCACTACGAGGCGGTGCCGCCGAACCTGCAGGCCGAGATCGTGGCGCGGCGCAAGAGCGTGGTCGACCAGCACCACGCTGAGCAGGGCTGAGCGGTCGCTCGCGTCGACCCGGCAACGGCGGCGATCGCGTCGCCGCGCCGGGCCGCGAACCTCCTGTCGTGTTCTTCGACAGTCGCCTCGCCCGACGCAGCCGCGGGGACCTCCGCCGGAACGCCACCGGCACGGGAGTCCGGCTCAATCCCGCCGCGCATCGAGACCGATAGACGCGACGTTCCGGTCGGGTCGGCCGGTGCGAACAGGAGCGGCTCTCATGGTTTCGATGGAAGAACTGCTGAACCTGATGGTTCAGCGCGGCGGTTCGGACCTCCACATCTCGGTCGGCGCACCGCCGAAGATCCGCATCGACGGCAAGCTCGTCGACACCGAGTACGAGCCGCTGATGCCCGAGGTGACGAAGAAGCTCGTCTATTCGGTGCTCGGCGCCGACCAGGTGGCCAAGCTCGAGAAGAACCTCGAGATCGACTTCTCGTTCGGCGTCACCAACCTCGGCCGCTTCCGTACCAACGCCTTCGTGCAGCGTGGCTCGGTGGCGGCCGTGCTGCGTGTGATCCCGTTCGAGGTCTACGACTTCCAGACGATCGGCCTGCCGGCCAAGGTCTGCGAGTGGATCTGCAACCTGCCGCGCGGCCTCGTGCTGTGCACCGGTTCGACGGGCTCGGGCAAGTCGACGACCCTCGCCTCGATGGTGAACTACATCAACGAGTCGCGGCAGAACCACATCGTGACCATCGAGGACCCGATCGAGTTCCTGCATCGCAACAAGAACTGCCTGGTCAACCAGCGCGAGGTCGGCGGCGACACGCACGGCTTCGACAAGGCCCTGAAGTCGGTGCTGCGCCAGGACCCGGACGTGGTGCTCGTCGGCGAAATGCGCGACCTCGAGACGATCGAGGCGGCGCTGACGCTCGCCGAGACGGGCCACTTGACGTTCGCCACGCTGCACACGTCGGACGTGCAGCAGACCGTCAACCGCATCGTCGACGTGTTCCCGGCGCACCAGCAGCAGCAGATCCGCACGATGCTGTCGTTCACGCTGCAAGCGGTCGTCTGCCAGCAGCTGGTCCCGCGCATGCACGGCAAGGGTCGCGCGTTGGCCGCCGAGATCATGATCGTGAACCCGGCGATCCGGGCGCTGATCCGCGACAACAAGTCGCACCAGATCATGTCGATCGTGCAGACCAGCGGTGCCGCTGGCATGCGCACGATGAACCAGTCGCTGTTCGAGCTCTACCGCGCCGGCACGATCAGCTACGAGGACGCGCTCGAGCACACCGGCGACGAAGCCGACTTCCAACGGTTGATGGAGCGCACCGGGTCGGCGGCCGGAGGCGCGGCGAAGAGGCCGTTGCGCTGAGCCATGACCCAGTTCGCCAAGAAGCTCCGAGGCATCCTCGAGAAGGCCGGCAAGCTCGACGGCCCGACCGGGGACACCCTGCTCGCCGAGGCCCAGGCCCAGAAGCGCCCGTTCACCGAGGTGCTGGTCAAGAAGGGCGTGGCCACCGAGCAGGAACTGGTCGCGTTGATCGCCAAGGCGGCGAACATCCCGCCGATCGACCTGTCGAAGCTGAACGTCAACAAGGAGGTCCTCGAGTCGGTGCCCGAGGACGTGGCGCGCGAATACAGCATCTTCCCGGTCGATCGCATCGGGCAGATCATCACCGTCGCCGTCGCCAACCCGTTCGACGTGCTGAAGCTCGACGACATCCGCATCATCACCGGGTGTCAGCTTCGCCTCGTGGTCAGCACCGCCGAGGAGATCGAGAAGATCCGCGGCAAGGGCTACCAGAAGGAGACCGAGAGCGTCGACGGCATCCTCGGCTCGTTCGACGACGGCGACGTCGAGCTGAAGGAGACCGACGTCGAGGAAGAGGGCACCGACCTCTCCGCGATCAGCGACGAGGACTCGCCGATCGTCAAGCTGGTCAACAAGATCATCCTCGACGGCTGCAACACGGGCGCCTCCGACATCCACATCGAGCCGTTCGAGAAGAAGGTGATCATCCGCTTCCGCAAGGACGGCGCGATGGCCGAGGCGATGACGCTGCCGAAGCGGATGCAGAACAACATCACTTCGCGCATCAAGATCATGTCCAAGCTGGACATCGCCGAGAAGCGCAAGCCGCAGGACGGCAAGTTCCAGATGAAGATCGGCAACAAGGCGGTCGACTTCCGCGTGTCGATCCTGCCGGTCGTCTGGGGCGAGAAGACCGTCTTCCGCATCCTCGACTCGAGCAACCTGGCGCTCGACATCAAGTCGCTCGGCTTCGAGACGAAGTGCATGGAGGACTACCTGTGGGCCTGTGCGCAGCCCTACGGGATGATCCTGGTCACCGGTCCGACCGGCTCGGGCAAGTCGACGACGCTGTATTCGGCGGTGAAGCACATCGCTTCGCCGGACATCAACCTGGTGACCGTCGAGGACCCGGTCGAGTACCAGCTCGAGGGCATCAACCAGGTGCCGGTGAACGTCAAGGCCGGCCTGACCTTCGGTGCGGCGCTGCGCTCGATCCTGCGTCAGGATCCGGACGTCGTGCTGCTGGGCGAGATCCGCGACCAGGAGACGCTCGAGATCGCGGTCAAGGCCGCACTCACCGGCCACCAGGTGCTGAGCACGCTGCACACCAACGACGCGCCGTCGACGATCACGCGCATGGTCGACATGGGCATGGACCCGTTCATGGTCGCCAGTGCCACGCTGTTGATCTGCGCCCAGCGCCTCGGCCGCAAGCTCTGCGCGAACTGCAAGAAGCGCGTCGACCTGCCGAAGGATGCGCTGCTGCGGCTCGGTTACCTGGAATCCGAACTGGAACAGCCGATGGAGCTCTACGAGCCGGTCGGCTGCCCGCGCTGCAACGGTGGCTACAAGGGCCGCTTCGCGCTGCTCGAGACGATGCGCATGTCGGAACCGGTCAAGCGCTTGGTCGTCGAGAAGGCGCACGTCGCCGACATCAAGAAGCAGGCGCTGAGCGAAGGCATGCTGACGCTGCGGCGCTGCGGCCTGATGAACGCGATGCGCGGCAAGACCAGCCTGCAGGAGATCGAGGCCAGCACCATGGCCGACTGAGCGGGTGCTGCGGCGCCTGCTGCTTTGCGGAAATCATCGGGGACGAGGGAACATGACGACGAAGTTCAAGTACGAGGCCAAGGACGCCGCCGGCAAGGTGGTCAAGGGATCGGTCAGCGCCGCGTCGCAGGCCGACGCGGTGGCGGACCTCCGGCGCCGCAACCTGACGCCGGTCGACGTCAGCAAGGCCGGCGGCCTGCTCTCCTGGTTCGGCGGCGGTGGTGGCGGCGGCGGCAAGGCCGGCAAGCGCGGCATGGCCAAGAAGGCCTCCTGCAAGAAGGGCGAACTCGAGGTCTTCACCCGCCAGCTGTCGACGATGCTCGGCGCCGGCATTCCGATGCTCGAAGCGTTGGAGATCCTCGCCGACCAGGCCGAGAGCCCTGGCTTCGCGTTCTGCCTCGACCGGGTCGTCAACGACATCCGGTCCGGCTCCGACCTGTCGAAGTCGATGGAGCCGCACAAGAAGGTCTTCTCGCACATCTACGTCAGCATGATCCGCGCCGGCGAAGTCTCCGGCCAGATCGACATCATCCTGCAGCGCCTCGCCGAGTACCTCGAGGCCGCGGCGCACCTGCGCAGCGAGATCAAGTCGGCGATGACCTACCCGGTCATCTCGCTGTTCCTGGTCATCGGCATCGCGTCGTTCCTGATGATCGGCATCGTGCCGTCGTTCAAGCCGGTGTTCGACTCGCTCGAGGTCGAGCTGCCGGGCCTGACCGTCGTCATCATGGACATCGCGTTCTTCATGCGCGACTACTGGTACCTGATCTTCGGCGGCATGGGGGCCGCGTTCTTCGGGTTGAAGATCGCCGTGAAGACGCCGAAGGGCGAGCTGATCAAGGACCACGTGATGCTGCGCCTGCCGGTGTTCGGCATCCTGTTCAAGAAGGTCGCGCTGTCGCGCTTCGCCCGCACGTTCTCGACGCTGGTCAAGAGCGGTGTGCCGATCCTCGGAGCGATGGAGATCGTGTCCGACACGTCGGGCAACCTCGTCATCTCGAACATCGTCAACAGCGCGCGCGACAGCGTGAGGAACGGCGACAGCCTGTCGGAGCCGTTCACCAAATCGACCGTGTTCCCGCCGATGGTCGTCAAGATGATGGCGATCGGCGAGCGCTCCGGTGCGCTCGACGCACTGCTCGAGAAGATCGCCGAGTTCTACGACCAGCAGGTCGAGGCCGAGGTGAAGGGCCTCACGTCGATGATCGAGCCGATCATGATCGCCATCATGGGCGTCATCGTCGGCGGCATCGTGCTGGCGGTGTTCCTGCCGATCTTCAAGCTGCAGGAGAAGTTGTCGGGCGGCTAGTCCGCCATCGAACCGGCGCGATGGCGCGGCAGACGACGAAGGGGAAGGCGAAGGCGAGCGAATGAACGAAATGCACAAGCGGGCGCTGCTCTACGGCAGCGCGATCGTGGTCCTGGGCGCCATCGGCGCCGCGACCAGGTTCTGGCATGCAGATGCCGACGTCACCACGTTGCTCAGCAGCGTCGACGTGCAGCTGCGCATGGCCTACATGCTGCCGGTCGTGGACAAGCACGGCACGGTCGTGACCTCGCGCGAGGAGATGATCGCCACCGCCGAGAAGCACCTCGCCGACGTCGAGCGCATCCAGCCCGGCATGGCGACCACCGCCGAGTTCCAGGGCTTCGCGCACATGCTGCGCGGCCAGTTCGAACAGGCCGCGGCCGCCTACGACCGGGCCCGGCGCGCCACCGACTGCCAGGACGAGCAGCGCGATGTGCTGGCCTTCAACCAGGCCCGCATGCTGGCGAAGGCCGGGCAGCGTCAGCAGGCGTTGGCGGTGTTCGCGCAGCACGCCAAGGCGCTCGACGCACGCTACGGCCACCAGCGTGCACTCGAAGAAGCGTCGATCCTGCGCGAGCTCGGTCGTCGGCCGGACGCCGTGCAGCGCCTCGACGGCGTGCTGCGCGACAGCGCCGCGATGCCGTTGTCATCGCTGCAAGCCGGCGTCGAGTACCTGGAACTCGGGCTCGAGGACCAGGCCGAACAGGCGCTGCAACGCGCCGCGGCCGACGTGCCGATCGCGGATTACCACCTCGCCCGCCTCAAGTTGCAGCGCGGCGACGTCGATACATGCATGCAGCTGTTGGCGCGCGCGAACGCGGCGCGACCGGCCGAGGTGAGGCAGCGGTTGTCGGAAGACGCCGCTGCCTGGTCGACCGTGTCCGCGGATGCGAGGTTCCAGCAGCTCGTGGGTTCGCAGCCCGCCGCACCGATGCGGTGAGCTGCGGCTCGGGAAGGAAGAGAAGGGGAATCACGGTCGACCACGTCGGTCGCCGTCACAGCAAGTTGTCAGGAGAAACAATGTCCAAGCGGGAACAGGGCTTCACTCTCATCGAACTGATGATCGTCGTCGCGATCATCGCCATCATCGCGTCCATCGCGATTCCGAACCTCCTCAGCGCGCGCCTGAACGCCAACGAATCGGCCGCCATCGCCACGCTGAAGAACATCTCGTCCGGCCAGTCGCAGTGCCAGGCCTCGGGCGTGATCGACGTCAACGGCAACGGCCAGGGCGAGTACGGCTTCTTCGGCGAGCTGTCGGGCCGCGTCGCCGTCCGCAACAACACGGGCGCCACGCAGGTGATCAGCCCGCCGGTCCTGTCGACCGCGTTCGGCAACATCACGCCCGAGTCGAACGTCTCGCGTTCGGGCTACCTGTTCCGCATGTATCTGCCGGACCTCACGGGCGCCGGCCTGACCGAGACCGCCAGCACCGGTGGCGACCCGACCAACACCATTGGCATCGACGCCGGCCAGGCCGAGACGCTGTGGTGCTGCTACGCCTGGCCGCAGGTCCAGGGCAACAGCGGCAAGCGCACGTTCTTCGTCAACCAGTCGGGTGACGTGCTCGCCACGAACGGCGTCGCCGCTGCCTACAGCGGCATCACGAACATGCCGCTCTACACGGCCGCGTTCCTGACCGGCACCTCGGGCTTCCTGAGCAACCAGGTCGCCTCGAACAGCGTCGGCCTCGACACCAATCGCTGGGTCGTCGTCAACTGATCCAGCTGGCATGAGCTGCACGGCGTGAGCCCTGCAGCCTGCCACGCACCGCCCGCCGCGGCCGCAAGGTCGAGGCGGGCGGTTGCAATTCCAGCGAGTGGTTCCAGCGGCTGCGCTCGCGTCGCGGACCCCGATCTGCCGATAGCAGGGGCATGTCGGCCGATCTGCTGTCCACGGAACTGCAACCTCGTACGGACCAACTCGCCGGCCTGATGGCGGCGGGCGACCTGCCGC
>VYME01000127.1_pt1 | contig 46976 bp, 43 predicted proteins | sample 5115281 | NCBI WGS metagenome assembly VYME01 (sample SAMN12291780, study PRJNA351875) | freshwater metagenome | isolation source: freshwater lake | place: USA: Michigan, Wintergreen Lake | collected 2013-08-08
CGGATGCCTGGTGCGAAAGCGTCCGCACGGAGCCGTCGGACTGCTGGAGCACGATGCCGCCCTGGGTCGACAGCAGCCGGCCGCCGAAGCGCTCGGTGCCTTCGCCGCGGACCTGCTCGACGGTGATGTCGCGGTCGATGAACTTCTCGAGAAGTCGTTCCGTCGAGACCAGATCGAACTGGAAGTTCTGTTCGATGACCCGGGTACCTGCGGGATCCGTGAGCGAGCTGAACGCGACGGTCGTCGGATCGATCAGTCCGGCGACGTCGGTGAACCGGACCTCGCTCCGCCCGACGGTGAGGTCGATCGTGCGCTCGTGTCGCACGACAGCGTAGCCCGGCACGTTGCCGCCGCCGCCCAGCCGGTATTGATCGGGCGACAACGCGCCGGCGGGGGCACCGCTGTAGATGGTGAGCGCATTGGCGACGGGATCCGCGGCACCCGCCGGGACGGCGAGTGTGGCGAAGGCGATGGCGGTGAGGCGGGCGAGCATGCGGACTCCTTCTGTCGTTTGGCCGGGGCGACCCGCGGCGGGGTCACCCGGGCTTGAACGGTCCGCGGTGCCGAACGGGGTTTCAGCGCGGCGCGGCTTCGTCGAGGAAGAGCTGGACCTCGCGGAACAGCTGGCTGCGATTGCGTTCCATGATCACGGTGTGGGTACCTTCGCCGATCGTCACCAGGCGGCGCCAGGGTGAGGCCGTGAGCTTGCCGAACAGGGTCTGCGCCATGTACAGCGGCGTGTCCTGGTCCCACTCGGCGACGGCGATGAGTGTCGGGGCGGTGATCTTCGAGGGGTCGTAGTACGGCTTGTCGGCAAACCAGTAGTTGCGGAGGTCCTGGATCACGCCGTTGGGTGCCCGAAGCAGCCCTGTTTCCTTCGCCGTGGGATCGGTGCCCCACGTCGCATCGGCCCACGCCTCGAACCAGCCCGGCGGGATCAGGCCGGCCACCTTGTCTTCGGGGACGCCGGCGAGCCAGCGCTTCTTCGCGTTGTCGCGGGCGACGGTGCGGTAGGCGGGCAGCGGGCCGTTGCCGGCGAGCGGCGAAGGCGTGGTCCGCAGCCACACCGGTGCATACAGCACGAGCTTCGCGACGTCGTCGCCGTGCGTTGCCGCGTACGTGCCCATGATCGTCGTGCCCCAAGACCAGCCGAGCAGGGTGATCTTGTCGGCGCCCGTCTCCCGGCGGACGTGGGCCACTGCCGCCGCGACGTCCCGCACTGCGGTGGCGGTGTCGACGATCGGCCCGTTCTCCGCGGCCGGGCGATCCATCTCCGGCGGCCGCGTGCTGCGACCGTAGCCACGGAGGTCCACGAGCCACACATCCCAGCCGTGCTTCGCGATGAAGTCCATCCACGATTCGCCGTCGAGCGTGAGGTCGAAGGCGGTCTCGGACGGGTAGGTGGCGCCGTGCACGTAAAGCAGGACGCGTTTGGCCTGATCGGGTGCCGGGCAGGCCGGGCGCTTGTTGCGCACGTAGAGCGCGATGCCGTCGGTGTCCGAGGGGATCATCGCGTCGGATGTCCGGATGCCCGGGCTGCATGACGAGGATTCATCTGCGCGGACCGCGCCGGTGGCGAGGCATGCGAAGGCGGTGAGGGCGAGGAGAAAGCGACGCATGGGGAACTCCGCGGAGAAGGACCGTGGAATCTAGTGTCTCGACACGGAAGTTCGCAAGCATTGATCGCAATCTCGGCATCGGAGAGCGGCGCGTGCCGACGTTGGGATGCTTCCGTGTCGAGACACCGGTACGCACCCGATAGAATGCCGCGCATGACTTCCGCCGCCGATGCCGCTCATCCGTTCTCCCGTCTCGATCCCGATGCGATTCTCGATGCCGTGGAGACCACCGGCCTCCGCTGCGATGGACGTCTCTCCGCGCTGAACAGCTACGAGAACCGCGTGTGGCAGGTGGGCATCGAGGATGCACCGCCGGTCATCGCGAAGTTCTATCGCCCGGATCGATGGTCGGACGCGCAGATTCTCGAGGAGCACGCGTTCGCGCAGGAGCTGCTCGACGCCGAGGTGCCCGTGGTGGCACCCATCGAGTCCGGCGGTCGGACGCTCCACGTCTCCCGAGATTTCCGATTCTCCCTGTGGCCGCGCATGGGCGGGCGGGCCCCCGAGTTCGATCGCGAGAACGTGCTGACCTGGATGGGGCGGTTCATCGCACGCATCCACGTGGTCGGTGCGCGCGGTCGCTTCGCCCATCGCGAGAAGCTGTCGGTGGCGCGCCTCGGGCGTGAGTCGCGCGACTTCCTGCTCGGTGCCGGCTTCGTGCCGAAGGAACTGGAGCCCGCGTACCGCAGCGTCGCCGACCAGGCGCTCGAGGCCGTCGAAGCCTGCTTCGAGCGGGCGGGTCCGGTGCGCGGGCTGCGTCTCCACGGGGACTGTCACGCGGGCAACGTGCTCTGGACCGACGCCGGGCCCCACTTCGTCGATCTCGACGACGCCGTGACCGGGCCGGCGGTCCAGGATCTCTGGATGCTGCTGTCGGGGGATCGCGCCCAGCGCGAATCCCAGCTCGCCGCGGTGCTCGAAGGCTACGAGACGTTCCGGGAGTTCGATCGGACCGAGCTGCTGCTCGTGGAGGCGCTCCGCACGCTGCGCCTGATGCACTACGCCGCGTGGCTCGCGCGCCGCTGGGACGACCCGGCGTTCCCCGCGAGCTTTCCGTGGTTCCATACGCAACGCTACTGGCAGGACCACATCCTCGAACTGCGCGAGCAGCTGGGCGCGATGGACGACTTCCCGTTGTCGGGCTGAGTCGTTATCCGCGCGAGCCGCGGCACCTCGCCTCGGGGTCTGTGGCGCATCGCTGCCCCCTGGGGTCGGCATGTCGCATTGCAACGCCTTGACGGGTCCTCAGGGTGCTCTTTACAGTGCCGTTAAGGTCACCAGCGAAGTGATTCCAAAACAACATGTTGCGTGAGCGGCGGGGGAGTTGTCGCTCGCGCGTCCCGGAGGTCTCAGACGATGTTGTATGCACTGCACGAGATGCAGCACGCCCTGCTTGCCCCGTTCGAGGCAGCGGCGGTTGCGAGTCACGCCCTGTTCACCCAGCCCCACAGCCCGTGGGCACATACTCCGTACGCCAGATCCGCAGCCGCCGCGAATGAACTCGTGATGCGGCTGGTGCGCCGCTACGAGAAGCCCGAGTGGGGCATCCGCGAGACCGTCGTCGACGGCAGGACGGTGCCCGTCCACGTCGAGAAATCGAAGGTGTTGCCGTTCTGCCACCTGCTGCACTTCAAGCGGGAGATCGAGCGGAAGGCGAAGGACCCGGTGGTGCTGATCGTGGCGCCGCTCTCCGGACACCACTCGACCCTGCTGCGCGACACAGTGCGCACGATGCTGCCGGAGCACGAGGTCTACATCACCGACTGGATCGACGCGCGCATGGTCCCCGTGCACGAGGGCCACTTCCACCTCGATGATTACGTGCACTACGTGCAGGACTTCATCCGGCATCTCGGCCCGAAGGTGCACGTCATCTCCGTCTGCCAGCCGACGGTGCCCGTGCTCGCGGCGATATCGCTGATGGCGGCCAACGGCGAGAAGATCGCGCCGCTCACGATGACGATGATGGGTGGTCCCATCGACACCCGCCGCAGCCCGACCTCCGTGAACAACTTCGCGACCGGTCGTCCGCTCTCGTGGTTCGAAAGCCGCGTGATCCAGCGTGTGCCGGGCAACTACCCCGGCGTCGGCCGCCGGGTCTACCCCGGTTTCCTGCAGCACGCGAGCTTCATCATGATGAATGCCCACCGGCACGTGGAAGCGCATCGGGATTTCTTCCACCATCTGGTGCAGGGCGACGGCGAGAGCGCCAGCGCGCATCGGCGCTTCTACGACGAGTACAACGCGGTGCTCGACATGGCCGCCGAGTACTACCTCGAGACCCTGCGCGTCGTATTCAAGGAACACTCCCTGCCGAACGGCACGTGGGACGTGCGTGGCGAGCGCGTACGACCGGAGGCCATCGAGCGCACCGCCCTCTTCACGATCGAGGGCGAACTCGACGATATCTCCGGGGTGGGGCAGACCGAGGCAGCCCACGGTCTGTGCAGCCGCATCCCCGCGGCGAAGCGTGAGCACTACCTCGTCGAGGGCGTGGGTCACTATGGTATCTTCAGCGGGCGGCGGTATCGGGAAGGCATCTACCCGCGGATTCGGGACTTCATCCGCAAGCACGGCTGAGATTTCCGGCAGTCCTCCCGACGAGGCAAGGGAACCACGCGAGGCGCGTCCGCAAGGGCGCGCCTCGCTGCATTTCGGCAGGCGCGTCCGTAAGGGCGCGCCTCGCTGCATTTCGGCAGGCGCATCCGAAAAGGCGCGCCTCGCTGCATTTGGGGCAGGCGCGTGTTCGCAAAGGCGCCCCTCGTTGTTCGTTGCCAGGACCAGTCGGCGCAGACCGGCATCCGGCAACGTCACAAGACCAGAAGAAGGAGGGGAAGATGGTGTCTCTGTTCGCCCGGCTCGCGACGACTCTGCTCGCACTCGTCACGCTCACCACGTCCGCGGCGTTCGCCGACGGGGCGTTTCCCCAGCGGCCCATCAAGCTGGTCGTGCCTTGGGGCGCAGGCGGCGGGACCGACGCCATCGCCCGCACGCTCGGCCTTCTCATCGAGCGCGATCTCGGCAAGCCCGTCAACGTGATGAACATCACCGGCGGCAGCGGCGTGATGGGTCACCAGACGGTCGCGACGGCTGCCCCCGACGGTTACACCATCGGCCTCATCACCGCCGAGATCACGATGATGCATCACCAGGGACTCACGCAGCTCTCGGGCGCCTCGTACACCACGCTCGGCCTCGTCAACATCGATCCCGCTGCTGTCCAGGTGCGGGCAGACTCCCCGTACAAGACCATCCAGGACCTCGTCGCCGCGATCAAGGCGAACCCCGGAAAGCTCAAGGCATCCGGCACGGCGCGCGGCGGATCGTGGCACCTCTCCCTTTACGGCATGCTGAAGTCGATGGGTGTCGACCCCCTCACGGTGCCGTGGGTGCCGAGCATGAGCAACAACGCGGCGCTGCTCGATCTCGTCGCCGGCGGTGTCGACATCGTCGCGGGTTCGCATCCCGAGGCGCGGGCACTCATCGACGCCGGCAAGGTGCGCAGTCTCGCGATCATGGACGACGAACCGTCGAAGCTCTTCCCGAAGGTCCCGACCCTCAAGGCGGCGACCGGCACGTCCTGGGAGAGCGGTGTGTTCCGTGGCATCGCCGCGCCGAAGGGCCTCCCGAAAGCCATCGAGGATCGTCTGGCGGCGGCGGTGAAGGCCGCCTACGACAGCCCCGAGTTCAAGCAATTCATGGACGGTCGCGGGTTCGGCATGGTGTGGCGGGACTCGAAGGGCTTTGCCGACCACATGGCGAAGGTCGATGCGGAATCCGGGGCGCTCATGAAGGCGACCGGACTCGCGAAGTGATGATCCCCAGCGAGGCGCATTCGCAGGCCCTCGCCTCCTCGTGCCTCGGGATCGCACGATGACCATCCGCGTGAACGATGTCGTGTCCGGTGCCCTGGTCGGGGCGCTGGGCATCACCGCCCTCACGCTCGCGCAGGGCTTCCCCGAGATTCCCGGTGAACCCGGCCCCGCGCTCTTTCCGCGGCTCGCCGGCATCGGTCTGCTGATCGTCGCCGTGACACTGATTGCCGGTGGCTGGCGAACCCGCCACGCAGGGCCGTGGGTCGAATGGCCCGAGTGGTTCTCGCAACCACGCCGGTTCGCTGCGGTCGTCGTGATCATCGCGGGTCTCGCGATCACGGCGCTCTTCATCGAGACGCTCGGCTTCTTCATCTGCGCGCCGGTGCTGGTGGGTGCATTGCTCATCGCCCTGTCGGTGCGATCCGTCGTGGCGATTCCGGTGGCGTTGGTGGCGACCGCCGTCGTCCACGTCATCTTCTACTCGGGACTCCGCGTGGCGCTCCCCTGGGGTGTGTTCGAGCGCTTCGCCTGGTAGACGCCATGGATCCCGTCTACGCCGCTTTCGCGCTCGTCCTCGATCCGTACGTGCTGGTCGTCATCCTGGCGTCCGCCTTCTACGGCCTGTTCATCGGCGCGATCCCCGGCCTCACGGCCACGATGGCCACTGCGCTGCTCGTGCCGGTCACCTTCTTCATGCCCCCGGTCCCGGCGGTGGCGGCCATCGTCACCGCGACCGCGATGGCGATCTTCTCCGGCGACATCCCCGGGGCGTTGATGCGCATCCCCGGCACGCCGGCCTCCGCGGCGTACGCGGACGAGGCCTACGCGATGACGAAGAAGGGCCAGGCGGAACTGGTCCTCGGCGCCGGCCTCGTGTTCTCGGTGATCGGCGGCCTCATCGGGACGATCATCCTCGTGTTCGCCGCACCGAGCCTCGCCGAGGTGGCGCTGAAGTTCTCGAGCTTCGAGTACTTCTGGCTCGTGGTGCTCGGCCTGACGTGTGCGATCTTCATCGCGTCCGAGAATCTCGCGAAGGGCTTCGCGTCGCTGACACTGGGCCTGCTCATCGCGACGGTCGGCATGGAGAATCCCGCGGCGTTCCCGCGGTACACGTTTGACCGGCCGGAGCTTGCCGGCGGGATCACGCTGATCCCGATGCTCGTCGGTCTCTTCGCGGTGTCGGAGATCCTGCGCTTTGCCGTGTCGACGGCACCGGCACTGAAGCTGGAGCAGGACCGCTTCGGCAGCATCTTCCGGGGCCAGTGGAAGCTGATGAAGCAGTACCCGATGGCGACCTTGCGCGGCAGCCTTCTCGGGACCGCCGTCGGTGCCTTGCCCGGTGCCGGCGCGGACATCGCGGCGTGGATCTCGTATGCGGTCTCGAAGAAGTTCTCGAAGACGCCCGAGAAGTTCGGCACCGGTCACGTGGAGGGCATCGTCGAGAGCGGTGCCGCCAACAACAGCGCGCTGTCGGGGGCGTGGATTCCCGCGCTGGTGTTCGGCATCCCCGGCGACTCGATCACGGCCATCGCGATCGGCGTGCTGTACCTGAAGAACATGAACCCGGGGCCGACCATCTTCCTCGAGAACCCGCAGAACATCTACGCCGTGTTCATCGTGTTCTTCATCGCCCAGCTGTTGATGCTTCCGCTCGGCTGGATCGCGATCAAGACATACAAGCAGGTGCTGAAGGTCCCGCGCAATGCCCTGATGCCGCTCATCCTGCTCTTCTGCATGGTGGGCGCATTCGCCATCAACAACAGCGTGTTCGACATCGGCGTGATGCTGGTCTTCGGTGTGCTGGGCTGGTTGCTCGAAGCCAACCGGTTCCCGGTGGCGCCCGTGATTCTCGGCGCGGTCCTCGGCCACATGCTCGAGGAGAACTTCATCACCTCGATGATCAAGGCGGACGGCAACCTGTGGTCGTTCTTCGAGCGGCCGATCGCGGGCACGCTCGGCGGGCTCACGCTGCTGCTCTGGATCGCGCCGGTCGTGCTGCGTTTTCTCCGCAAGGGGCGCGTCGCACATGGCTGAGTCGACCTACTCGCGCTTCCTCGAGGATCGCGTCGCGCTTGTCACCGGCGGGGCAAGTGGCATCGGGCTCGGCATCGCCGAAGGTCTCCGCGCACTCGGTGCCCATGTGATCGTGGCCGGAGTGGTTCCTGCGGAACTCGACGGCGCGCGGGCCGCGGGCTTCGATGCACGTGCCGTCGATGTCGCGGAGGACGCCTCCGTCACCGCACTGATTGCAGGGCTGCCGCGGCTCGATGTGCTCGTGAACTGTGCCGGCATCATCCGGCGCGTGGATGAGCATCGCGTCGAGGTCTTCGAGCATGTGCTGAACGTGAACCTGACCGGCACGATGCGCTGCTGTGCCGCGGCGCGTCCGTTGCTCGCAGCGTCGGGCGGCGCGATCGTCAACATCGCGTCGATGCTGTCCTTCTTCGGTGGTGGTCTGGTGCCTGCGTACAGCGCCTCGAAGGGAGGCGTGGTGCAGCTGACCAAGTCTCTCGCCATCGCCTATGCCGCTGATAAGATCCGCGTGAATGCCGTGGCCCCGGGCTGGATCGCCACGCCGCTCACGACAGCGCTCCAGAACGACGCCGCGCGGAATCGCGCGATTCTCGACCGCACGCCGTTGCAGCGTTGGGGCACCCCGGGCGACGTCGCCGGCGCCGTGAGTTTCCTCTGTTCCCCGGCGGCCGCTTTCGTGACCGGTGTCGTGCTGCCCGTCGACGGTGGTTACCTGGTTGCCTGAACTACAAGCACCGATTCTTCTGCAGGAGTGTCACTCGCCATGAACGCCCCCCTCGTCGTCAGCCATCTCGCCGCCGCCGGCATGCAGCCGGAGATCGTCACCCTCGCCGTTCCGGAGGACGAGCGCGTCTGGGTGCCCCAGGCGCCCGACGTGTGGTTCCGCCCCCTGATGCTCAACACCGTCGCAGGGGGCTGGTTCAACCTGCTCCGCGTCAGGAAGAGCGGCATCCTCTCGCGGCACCGCCATCCGATGGCCGTCTACGGCTATGTGATCAAGGGCAGCTGGCGCTATCTCGAACACGACTGGGTCGCCGAGGAGGGCGGTTTCGTCTACGAGCCGCCCGGCGAGGTACACACGCTCACGGTCGACGAGGGTGTCCCCGAAATGATCACGATGTTCAACGTGAACGGCGCGATGATCTACGTCGACGAGAAGGGCGACACCGTCGGCTACGAGGATGTCTTCACGAAGATCGAGATGTGCCGGAAGCACTACGAGGCCGTGGGCCTCGGTGCCGGCTACGTCGACCAGTTCATCCGCTGACCCCATTTCAACCTGCGACGCGCTGCGTCGCGGTTCCTTTCCAGGAGACGCAATGAGCAAGGCAATCCGTTTTCACAAGACCGGTGGTGCCGATGTGCTGGTGTACGAGGATGTCGACGTCGGCGATCCGGGGGAAGGTCAGGCTCGGGTCCGCAACAAGGCGATCGGCCTCAATTTCATCGACACGTATCACCGGTCGGGCCTGTATCCGCTGCCGTTGCCGAGCGGTGTCGGCCTCGAAGCGGCGGGCGTGGTCGAGGCCCTTGGTCCCGGCGTCGACTATCTGAAGGTCGGGGATCGCGTGGCCTATGCAGGCGGGCCGCCCGGCGCGTACTCCGAAGTCCGGGTGATGCCGGCCGATCGGCTGGTGAAGGTTCCCGACGGCATCACCGACGAGCAGGCCGCCGCCATGATGCTGAAGGGCCTGACCGCCCAATACCTGCTCCGCAGCACGTTCCGCGTGCAGGCCGGGCAGACCGTCCTGTTCCACGCCGCCGCCGGTGGTGTGGGCCTCATCGCCGGCCAGTGGCTGAAGGCGCTCGGCGTGCACGCCATCGGCACGGTCGGCAGCGACGAGAAGGCGGCCATCGCGAAGGCGCATGGGTACGAGCACACGATCGTCTACACGCGCGAGAACTTCGTCGATCGCGTGAAGGAGATCATGGGTGGCGCCAAGCTGCCGGTGGTCTACGACTCGGTGGGCAAGGACACCTACATGGGCTCGCTCGACTGCCTGCAGCCGCGCGGGACGCTCGTGGTGTTCGGCAACGGCTCCGGGCCCGTGCCTGCGTTCGACCTGAACCTGCTCGCCGCCAAGGGCTCGCTGTACGTGACGCGCCCGACTCTCGTGTCCTACGTCGGCAAGCGCGCCGAACTGGTGGCGGCCGCGGATGAACTGTTCCAGGTGGTGCTGTCCGGCCAGGTGAAGATCGAGATCAACCAGCGCTACGCGCTGAAGGACGCGCAACGCGCCCACACGGATCTCGAAGGCCGCAAGACGACAGGGTCGACGATCCTGCTGCCTTGATCCACTCAGTGCGTCCCGGTGTCCGCGCCGGGACGCATCGCGTGATGTGATGCTGCTTCTAGTCGATGTGGTGAGCACCTGATGGCGCAGCGCCGGTTTCGCGCGGCCTGATCCGGAGGGTGCGTGGTATAAGAAATCACGACCGACCGACGCCTCCTTCCGGAGCGATGTCGGCGGCGACAAGTTCGAACACGAACACAGGGAGGCGCGATGATCGACGATCTCGCAGGGCAAGGTGTCTTCGTCACCGGGGCCAGCACGGGCATCGGGGCGGCCGCGGCGAAGGCTTTCGCCGCGCACGGCGCGAAGGTTGCCGTCCACTACAACCGCAGCCGTTCCGAAGCGGAGCAGGTCGTCGGAGAGATCCGCGCTGCCGGCGGCACCGCCATCCTCGTCCAGGGCGACGTCACGTCGAGTGCCGCGTGCCGTTCGATGGTCGACGAAGCCGCGATGGCGCTCGGTCGTCTCGATGTGCTCGTCAACAACGCCGGCGGTCTCGTCCAGCGGGTGCCCATCGAGGAGATGAGCGACGAGTTGTTCGATCAGGTCCTGCATCTCAACGTCCGCTCGGTGCTCATGTGCATCGCCGCTGCCGTGCCTCACATGCGGAAGGCGGGCGGCGGCCGGATCATCAACGTCACCTCCGTGGCCGCGCGGCACGGCGGCGGGCCGGGCGCAGTGCTCTACGCCGGTTCGAAGGGCTTCGTCAGCACGCTGACCCGCGGGCTCGCGAAAGAACTCGTGAAAGAGAACATCCGCGTGAACGCAGTGGCGCCGGGTGTCATCCAGACGCCCTTCCACGACCGCTATTCCACGCCCCAGATGCTGGAGGCCTTCAAGGCCACCATCCCGATGAACCGCATCGGCACCGTCGACGAGTGCGCGGGCGCGTTTCTCTATCTCGCATCCAACCAGATGAGCGGCTACGTCACCGGCCAGATCCTCGAGGTGAACGGCGGGCAGTACATGCCGTGACCCGTCGGGGCCGCTGGGTCCCGGCCGATGGCACGTCCACAGGAGACTCCCATGTTCGATCTCACAGGAAAGGTGGCGCTCGTCACAGGTGCCTCGCGGGGCCTGGGCTGGGCGATGGCGCGTTCGCTTGCCGAGGCAGGCGCGACCGTCGTGCTGAACGCCCGTGACCGCGATGCGCTCGCCGCCAAGCTGGCAGAACTGGAATCCGCCGGTCTCCGAGGCGAGATCGCGGCATTCGACGTGGCGGACGAAGCCGCCGCCGTCGCCGCCGTCGCCGACATCGGTCGACGTCACGGACGCATCGACATCGCCGTTCTCAATGCCGGCATCCAGCATCGCAAGCCGATCACCGAGTTCGAGACCGCGGACTTCCGGCGGGTGCTCGATGTGAATCTCACCGCGGTCTGGTGGCTTTCGAGGGAGTGCGCGAAGCTGATGATCCCGGCGAAGCGCGGCCGCATCGTGGTCACGGGTTCCATCAGTGCCATCGCAGCCCGGCCGACGATCTCGGCATACATCGCCTCGAAGGGAGCCGTGCATGCGCTGACCCGCGAGCTGGCGGTGGAACTCGCGCCGCATGGCATCACAGTGAACGCCGTGGCACCCGGCTACTTCGCCACCGAGATGAACACGGCGCTCATCGAGAAGCGCGAATTCAACGACTGGGTGTGCCAGCGCACGCCGGCCGGTCGCTGGGGGCGGCCGGAGGAGCTCGGTCCGGCCTGCGTCTTCCTGGCCTCCGATGAGGCCTCTTTCGTGAACGGCCACGTGCTCGTGGTGGACGGCGCCTTCACGGCGTCGATGTAGAAGGAGACGGTGATGGGCGACAAGTTTCTGGTCGGCGTGAGCCGCGATGTGATCACTGCCGACGGGGGAACGATGTTCGGATCCGAGGCGATGAAGATCCTCGACCATCCCGCGGTCACGTGGGAGTTCCTGCCCGAGAAGGTGGCCGAGATCACGCCCGCGCACGCGGCGCGGTACGACGCCCTCTGCCTGCTGACCGCGCGCGTCACGCGCACCACACTCGGCGGCGCCGATCGAAAGTTGAAGCTGATCGCGCGTTTCGGCGTGGGCTACGACTCGATCGATGTGCCCGCGTGCACCGAGCAGGGCGTGCTCCTGACGATCACGCCGGATGGTGTGCGCCGCCCGGTGGCGGCGTCGGTCATGGCCTACGTGCTCGCGCTCGCCCACCGGATGGTCCTCAAGGATCGCCTCGTGCGCGACGGCCGCTGGGCCGAGAAGGGCAACTTTCTCGGCATGGGCCTCATGGGTCGGACGCTCGGCGTGATCGGCGTCGGCAACATCGGCCGCGAGGTGCTGAAGCTCGCGAAGCCGTTCGACCTGAAGCTGATCGGCCACGATCCGCACGTGGCACAGACCGACATGCGGGATCTCGGGGTCACGATGACCGACCTCGACACGCTGCTCGAGACATCGGACTTCATTTCCGTGAACTGCCTGCTCGACGATCGCACGCGCGGGCTGATCGGCGCGACGCAGTTCGCGCGCATGAAGCCGTCTGCCTATTTCATCAACACGGCCCGTGGGCCGGTGGTGGACGAAGCCGCGCTCGTCGATGCCATCCGCGAGAAGCGCATCCAGGGGGCTGCCATCGATGTCTTCGAGAAGGAGCCCACGCCGGTCGACAATCCCCTGCTCGCATTCGACAACGTGATCGTGGCGCCGCACGCGATCTGTCACACGGACGAATGCATGCGGATGCTCGGGGAGGGTGCGTTCCGCTCGGCGGTGACGCTCGCCGAGGGCCGGAAGCCGAGGCACATCGTGAACACGGAAGCACTCGCGCATCCGAGCTGGACCGGCCGGTTCCACGGCTGATCGGAATCGCCTGGGCGCCGACCATGAACCAACCCTTCCGCGTCGGCATCACGCGCGACAACCTGAAGCCGGACGGCCGTCCGATCTTCGACGAGTCCGCGTTCGACATCCTGCGCGAGGCGGGCATCGAGTACGAGTTCCTGCCTGTTCACGAGCCGGAGCTTTCACCCGAGACGGCGTCGCGCTACGACGCGCTCGCGGTGATGCTGGCGAAAGTCACGCGCCGCACGGTGTCGGGCCCGGACCGCCGGTTGCGGCTCGTGGCGCGCTTCGGTGTGGGCTACGACACGGTGGACGTACCGGCCTGCACGGACAACGGCGTGGTGCTTGCGATCACGCCCGATGGCGTCCGCCGACCCATCGCCACGGCCGTCATCACGTTCATGCTGATGCTCGCGCAGAAGGTGCCCACCAAGGATCGTCTCGTGCGCGAGGGACGCTGGCACGAGCGACTGCACCACTTCGGTACGGGACTCTCCGGGCGCACCCTGGGGTCCATCGGCGTGGGCAACATCGGCGCCGAGGTGTTCCGTCTCGCGGCCCCCTTCGGCATGCGGCACATCGCGTGTGATCCGTTCGTCACACAGCATGCCGTGAGGCCACTCGGTGTGACGCTGGTCGACATGGACACGCTGTTCCGGGAATCGGACTTCCTCGCGGTGAACTGCCCGCTCACGGCATCGACACGCCGCCTCGTGGACGAATCCAGGTTTGCGCTGATGAAACCGTCGGCCTACTTCATCTCACGCCGCATCACATCGGGCTCACGGACGAATGCATCGACACCGTTGCGGCATCCGTCTTCAGCGCGTGCCGCGACATCGCTGCCGGCCGGGTGCCGCGCGACGTCGTGAATCCCCAGGTGCTCGGACGCGTACCCTACTTTGGATGATCCGCCAGTGACCAACGTGCAATACACCCTCGGCTGGGACGAGACCGCCATGCGGTTCCTCACCCGTCGCACGCTCGATTCCCACGGTGCGTTCTTCGTGCCGTACCTTGCCGCTGGAATGCAGGTCCTCGACTGCGCCTGCGGGCCCGGCAGCATCACGCAGGGCATCGCCCGCGCTGTGGCGCCCGGCGCCGTGTCCGGCATCGACATGAGCGCCTCACAGATCGCCATGGCGACAGCCCGGGCGCAGGGGGAGGGCATCGTCAATGCAACGTTCCGGGAGGCGAGCATCTACGAGCTTCCCTTTCCCGATGCGACGTTCGACGCGGTCTTCTCCCACGCACTGCTCGAGCATCTCGGCGAACCGGTCCGCGCGGCGAAGGAATGCCTGCGGGTGCTGAAGCCCGGTGGCGTGATCGGCGTGGCGACACCTGACTGGGAGGCGTTCATCGTGGCGCCCGAGACGCCGGAACTCGTGGCGGCGGTACGCACGTATCGCGAGATCCAGGACCGCAACGGCGGCGACACGCGCACCGGTCGCAAGCTCGGCACGATCCTCCGTGACGCCGGCTTCGCGGAGGCGCGCATGCACGCGCGATTCGAGAACTACGATCCGTCGCGGATCATCGGCGAGGTGATCTCGCTCCAGTTGCAGCGGGATGGCCATGAGAGGCTTGCGCAGGTGGTGCGGGAGTGGCAGACCGATCCCGAAGGGCTCTGGGCCCAGGCCTGGGTGTCGTGCGTGGCGAGGAAGCCCGGCTGACGTGACTGGCGGCGCCATGCCATCCGAGTCCCTCCTTCCAGCGGCGGTCGGTACGACCCAAAGCTTCCGATCGAGCCGGTAGCGGCGAATTCGATGACGTTGGGGTACCGCGCGTCCTATTCAGTGCCACGCAGGAATCGCATTGCTAATGTTTGTCGTATTGCCGTGGCAGAAGGGTGCGGTTAAATTGATCCTTAAGGCAGAGGCAAAGAACTCGCCGCCCCCTAAAGTTGTTCGGGTGGATGGCGATAAGGGGCTAACCGTCAATGTAGCGATGGTCCCGCGCCTACCGTTGCACCAGCCCTGCCACCCACTCGCTCAAAGGACCCGCCCCGATGCTACGTTCAAATGCTCTTGCCTGCCTTGTGTCACTCATGGCGCTGGCCGTCACAGGCTGTGGTTCGATCAAGGTGTCGCTCTCCGAGTATCCGGAAGACAGGACATCGATGATGGAGCAGGCGGCGAAGATGCCCACCGAGAGCATCCTCAAAGCCAGTCAAGACAGAACGAAGGTGATCATTCTCGAAAGCGATCAGAGCGCATCCGGCGGGCAGGCCTACAAGGAGCTCACCGATGCGCTGACCCGGCAGGTGTCCTCGGCGCTCAGCGAGGGGGGCGTGGAGATCGTGGATCGCAGCCTGGCCGGCAAGCTCGACCAGGAGATCAAGATGTGCGAACTGCAGGGCGGTTCGAAGTGCGGCAGCCAGCTGGAACCTTCGGTGGCGCGCTATGCCGTCAAGGCCACCATCACGAATGCGTCGTACGCCCCCACGCTGATTCCTGCCCAGAACATGACGGGTGGCGACACGACATTCGCGATCGCGGCGGCGAGCTATCCGGGGTTCGTCGAGAGGTATGCGGTCGACGGCAAGAATGACCAGATCGTCGTCAAGCCTCACTTCAACCATGTGGCCCAGGTCAACACTGCGGTGCGCGTGTACGAAGTGCCGAGTCTTCGGGAGATCAAGGCGGTGACCAGCTCGGGCGCGGACAACCAGAGGACGGCGGACCGGGCACCTCTGGAATCCCAGCTGCTGCTGGCGTCGCTGAAGACTGCCGTCGAATCCACGGAAGCCAGGGCGGCCCTGCTGAACGTGTTTGCGCCACGGGGGTTCGTGATCGGCAGCCGAACGAACGGCAAGAAGATGATCTTCAAGGTCTCCATGGGGACTTCGCAGGGCCTGCTGCCGGGCGCCCGCGTCGTGATCGTGTCGGAACAGGACACCACGAACCCCATCACCAAGAAGGCATCGACCGACCTGATCGATATCGTGAAGGGGCGGGTCTCCGAGTTGGTGCTGACGTCCGAGGCCTGGATCATCCCCGAGGACGACGAGAAGGCGAAGAAGGTGAGCCTCGGCGACCAGGTGATGGTGAAGCACGAGGGGGGATTCCAGGGGGCGCTCGACGACATGAGGCGGAAGCTGATGAAGTAGGTCCGCTCGCCCGGGTCACCCCCGGCCTGCTGCACGTGACCCGTGACGAGGGCTGGCGCCGACTCGCCAGCCCTCGGACGGTTCGGGCCCGAATCAAAGGGGTCCCGTCATCTTGTCATCAAAGGGGGTGCGCATCGACGGCACGTTTCGGTCGCCCGCGCCGGCGGCCGATTCGATCAGCGTCTGGCTAGTCCTTGACGGTCTCCAGCCAGGCCGCTCCGAAGTCCTCGGCCGACTCCATCTCACGCTTCGCCTCGGCGCTCAGGGCCTGCTCGCGCACCTGTTTCCCGTCGAAGATCGCCTGCCGGTCCGCGCCCAGCGAGAACTCGCGCGTGTACTGCGCGAAATCCGTCTTGGTGGCGGCTTCGAACTTCTCGAACTCTTTCTTCTCTTTGTCGACCGCTGCGGTGCCCTGCTGCTTGTAGGCCTCGAACTCGTCCTTCTCCGCGAGCCGATGCAGTTCGAATTCGCCCTCCAGGCTTTCCACGCTCACCAGGCCCTTGCGCATGCCCAACTCGCTGCGGCCCGGGACATCGACGATCAGGAAGCGGGTGCCCCGGATCCCGATGGTGGCCACCGTCGTCCGGACCGTGACAGGATCCTTGCGCTTGGCGTCGGGGCGGATTGCGTAGTAGATCCAGCCGGTGATCTGCCGCAGCAAGCCCGCGCTCTCCTTCGGGGGCGCCACTTCGAGCTTGCTCTTGTGATCCAGCACGGCAAAGCCGGTGCTCCCCAGCTTGACGACCACCCGTCCGTTCTCGCCCGTTTCGACGGTGCCCCCCGGAGAGAGCTTCGTCCCCACCCGGACAGCGCCCTGCGATACTCCGGCGGCATCCCGCACCTGGGCGCTGCCCTCGACGCGCACCACCTCGGGAACATTCGTCTGCGCAATGCCGGGCGACGCGGAAGCGGCAAGGATCCCGAAGGCCATTGCGCTGGCGATCGTGAGCCTGGAAAGTTTTCTCATTCTGACGACTCCGACTGGGAAGGAAACCTGGTTCACGGACGCCGAACGCCCTGCGGGGGCGACCGATACGCTCGCGCTCGCGGAGATCGGATGCGGAGATAGGACCGGGAGGCCTGGCCGCACCATCGTTCCCGTGCAGCTTGCCGTGCCTCCACAGCCGTTCATTGCCATCATCGCCGCGGCTGCGTATGCACAACCGTCTCGCGGCGGACGCGTTGACTCGGTTGCGAACGTGAACGAAAGGCGCCCCGGCAATCGCCGTCGCCAGACCCTGCACGACCGACAACGAGTGCGTGGTCCTGACGCGGGAGGTAAGTCATTGCCGATTCGCAACCGGCCCCGGATCGCCGTGCCTGCCTGCGCGATCCGGTCTCCACGCGCCGTCTACTTCTGGCCGAAGCCGAGTCCGGCGATGAGTCCTTCCTCACGCAGCGCCGCCAGCAGCGCCTGAACGGCATTCTGGCGTGCCGCCTTGTAGTCGTACCGGGATGTGCCCGACACCTCGTGATCGCGGCTGGCGAGAGACTGTCCACGGTCGTCACGGATGTTCAGATTCACATTGAGCTTGACCACCTTGCTCCCGTAGATCTCGTCCTCGCGGTTCACGGCCGTCACCACGAGCACATTGCCGCTGCCACCCGCGGTCGTCACTGCCCGCATCCGGTTCTCGTTCACGAAGGTGCCGACGGCATCGGCGATGTCTGCATCCTGAGGCTTTGCCTGCAGCTGGAAGACGAGGCCTGCCGGCGCTTCGTCGATCTTCTGCTGGACAGCCTGGTAGCGCTTGAGCTTCGCAAGGCCGGCGCCTCCATTCTCGGCACCGACGAGCAGTTGCGCCTGGGCGGATGCGCTGTCGAGCGTCGGCAGCAGTCGGCGGAGCCCGATGAACCGCTCGAGCGGTGACGCCTTCTCGAGCGACGCCACCGACTGCTCGATGGTCGCGTCGAGGGGGTCCAGCTTGGCCCGTATGTCGCCCATGAAAGCCTGCCGGTCCACCTTCACGAGCACGTAGAACCCCTTGCCTCCCTGGGCGGTCTGCTCGACGGAGAAATTGCGGAACTCGGTCTTCTGCACTTCCTCGGACACGCGGCTGCGGGCCTGCCGGTCCACCTTGCCGTTGTTGTCCGTCACCTGACTGTCGATGCGCCCCGAGATGCTGACCCTCAGCTTTGTCGCGACGTCCTTGAGCGCGGCGCGGCGCGCGATCTCACGGTCGACGCCTTCGCCGACGCCGTACCAGGCAGTGCCGGTATCGGGGGGAGGATTGAGAACCCATTCCGGCGCCGGGCCGGCATCGCGTGTGGGGCCCATGGAGAGGCAACCGCCAAGGAGTCCGAGGACCCCGATCGCAAATACAAGAGCTCGAGACATGCTGACTTGGCCTCCCGACCATGCCGCTTGCGCGGCGCAAAGGATGCGGTCCCGTTCGGGGCAGGTTCTGCCTGAAAGTGCCCGGACGATCGGTCCGAGACAATGTCGCGCGAGGGTAGCAAGCCCCGTCTCGTCTCACAATCTGCATCGAGCATGATGCGCGGCACCGCTCAGTGTGGGAGGCTATGCAGAGGCCGCTTGACTTCGCCGGGACGGGTTGCTTCCCCTTTGCCGTTCTGCTAAATACCCTTGCGACCTTGAGCATGAAGATTGCAGGACTCGCATGGTCGATGCGACCTTTCCGTAGTTGGCTTACGGCATCGACCGCCTGGTGAACGCGACCGGGCGGTGCAGCCGGAAAGACGATGATTTGCAGACATCACTGACACTCCAGGAGATTCGTCCATGCGTCCCAACAGTATCCATTGCCTTCTGATCGCATCCGCCGCCGTCATTCTTGCCGGTTGCTCCTCAGCCCCCAAGTCCAACACCGCGGCTGCCGCTCCGGCCGAATGCGTGTATCCCGATGCTCCCAAGGAGTCGGCGCCCCTCTGGATCTGCGATGCGCCCGTGGAAGGCGTGGCCGTGTCGGCCGTCGGCATGCACGAGAAGTCTGCGGCCGGCGTGGCGTTCATGAAGGACCAGGCCGCTGCCGATGCCCGCGTGAAGCTCGCCCAGCAGATGAAGGTTCGCGTCAACAACATGATCAAGCAGTACGTGGAGACGACCGGTGCCGGTTCGTCCGAGACGGTCGACAAGGTGAACACCAGCGTATCGAAGCTGATCACGTCCGAGACGATCTCCGGCTCGCGCATCTACCGTAGCGCCACGAGCCCGAGTGGTGGCATGTACGTGCTGGTCGGTCTCGACCCGACGGTGACGAAGGAAGCCACCGAGAAGATCCTGAAGACCAGCATGAACAACGAGCGCGCCCTGTGGCAGCAGTTCAAGGCGGCGAAGGGCCAGGATGAAATGGCCGCCGAGATCGCCAAGATGGCGGCCGAAGGCCAGAAGTAGAGGTCTCCCGCGGGCGGCAGAGCGGCGCGGCAGCCAACATCGCTGCCGCGTCGCTCGTGCCCGCGCCAGTGCAACAGGTCGTTAGCCCGGACACGACATGCGATTCGTGAAGATGCTCAGTTTTGCGACGCTGGTGTTCCTCGCCGCGTGCGCCACCAGGAGTCCCGGGCCCGGCGGAGCCCCGGAGGTGCCACGTCCGGGCTGGATCGAGAACCCCGGCAACGGGGTGTCGTCCTCCGCCGCCTTTCATGTGCGTGGCAAGCAGGCACAGGAAGAACTCGCCATCTCGCGTGCACGGGAAGAGTTCGCCAAACGCTATGGCGTGACGATCAGCAGCGACCACGACATCGCCCAGACCACCGTGAACGACCGGACAAGCTCCGTCTCGGAGAAGGCGATTCGCGAGGAAGTGCGCGATCGCGAGGTCAAGGCCCAGGTGAAGGAGAAGTGGGTGGATCCCCAGACCGGCGCGCTTTGGGTGTGGTTGGTGCCATCCGAATGAAGTTGTCCGGATGATGTCGTTCGATTGATGCCATCCGAGTTGTGCTGCGTTGGTGTGTCAGCTGGAGTTCCGGTGGTATCCGCGACCGGATCGCGCACGGAGCGAAGCGAATTCCGTCCCGATCCGGAGACTCCGAGGCGTCGGTGATGCCTCGTCGCCAATCGAATCTTTTCCTGCAGGAGACCCACTCATGACTGTCTTCCCGATGCTGAAGATCACTCTCGTTTCCGGGCTGGCGGTTGCCCTGTCCGCGTGCTCGATGGGCGCGAAGGACGGTCCGAAGACTGCCGCGGCGCCGGCAGAGTGCGTTTATCCCGACTCTCCGAAGGACACCGCTCCCCTCTGGATCTGCGACGCGCCCGTGGAAGGCGTGGCTGTCTCGGCGGTCGGCATGCACGGCAAGTCGGCTGCCGGCCCGAGTTTCATGAAGGATCAGGCGGCCGCCGACGCGCGTGTGAAGCTCGCGCAGCAGATGAAGGTCCGGGTCAACAACATGATCAAGCAGTACGTCGAGACGACCGGTGCCGGTTCGTCCGAGACGGTCGACAAGGTGAACACCAGTGTGTCGAAGCTGATCACGTCCGAAACGATCACCGGCTCCCGCATCTTCCGCAGCGCGACCAGCCCCTCGGGCGGCATGTACGTGCTGGTCGGTCTCGACCCGACGGTGACGAAGGAGGCCACCGAGAAGCTCGTGAAGACCGGCATGAACAACGATCGCGCTCTGTGGCAGCAGTTCAAGGCGGCGAAGGGCCAGGACGAAATGGCTGCCGAGATCGCCAAGATGGCGGCGGAAGGCAAGTGAGTCTGTCCCGCGGGGATGCAGTCGCGAGTGCGTCGACCGGTCGAGCGATCGGCCGGCGCATCTGCGGCATCGCCGGCACACTCGTTTCGACGGCGTGGCTTCTCGGTCAACCGGCCCTCGCCGATGACGAGTTCGAGAAGTTCAAGCGTGCCGCCGAAGAGGGCGTGTCCGAAATCAAGCAGGAGTTCCGCAGTGCGGTGGCCGCGCAGGATCGGGAGTTCGCCGATCACCTGCGGACCCAATGGGCCGAGTTCGAGGCCTTCGCAGCGAAGAAGCCCGAGATCGGTCCGAAGCCGAAGGCACTCCCGACAGCCCCCCGTCGTGCTGCGGCACCAGCGGTCACGCCGCGGCCCGGGACGAAGCCATCCACTGCCGCACGCCCGCAGTCGGATCTGATCGTGAAGGCGCCGGGCGTCGCGGCGCCGACACAGCCGCGGCCGGTGGAGGTCCCGCCGCAGCCGTCGGCCGAGCGTCCGCCGACACCGGAGCCGACGCTTCCCGAGCGCGAGCCTCCTCCCCCGAGCAAGATCTCCAGCCCGCCTCCCGATGCACCTGCCATCCCGCGGACCTCGGCGGGTGCCAGCCCCGACACTGCGGTTCCGCCGCCGGCCCCCGTCGCTCGTCCCGCGCCGGTGCCCGTCCCGCCGAAATCTCCGGAGCGCGCGCCGCCCGAGGCAGTCGCGGGCCAGACCATCACGATCGACTTCTACGGGACGCCCGTGAAGGTCGCGATCGACCCTGCGTGGCGGACGTTGCCCCCGGTGCCGACGAACACGCCGGATAGCCTCGCGTCGTTCTGGGACCGCATGAGCGCGACCCGTTTCCAGCCGGCACTCGACTCCATGGATGCAGCGCGACGCGCGATGGCGCTGGACGACTGGGGGCACGCGTTGCTCTGGCAGGAGGTGACGAAGTCCCTGCGTCCGACCTCGCCCCGTGACCAGTTGCTGCTGCAGTGGTTCTTCCTGGTGAAGTCCGGTTTCGATGCGCGTCCCGGCTACAGTGCCGACCGCCTGCTGCTGCTCGTGAACGTGCAGCAGTCCGTCTACGGCGTCAGCTACATCAAGGTCGACAACAAGCCGTACTACGAACTGTTCGGCGTCGACCCCGCGACTGCCGCCGGACGCTATTCGGCGTACTCGGGCCGCTACCCGTCTGCACTCCGTGCCTTGGACATTCGGGTGGCCGCCACGGGGTTCTCCACCACAGGCGTGTCGCGTCGGGCCTTCGAGTTCGACAACCGGGGCAAGCGCGTCCGCCTCGATCTCGCCTACGAACGTCCGGTCACCCGCTACCTCGATCGTTTTCCCCAGCTGGACTTCGAGCTGTACTTCACGACGCCGCCCAGCCCGGTGGCGAGGCGTTCACTCACCGAAGCGCTCGCGCCACACCTGAAGGGGATGACGCAGGAGGAGGGCGTGGACTTCCTGCTCGCGTTCGTCCAGAAGGCGTTCGAGTACAAGACCGACAAGGACCAGTTCGGCCGCGAGAAGTACTTCTTCGTGGAGGAGGTGCTGCACTACCCCTACTCCGACTGCGAAGACCGCTCGGCGATCTTCTCCTGGCTGGTGCGGGATCTTCTCGGTGTCGAGACGGTGGGGCTGCACTACCCGGGGCACATGACGACCGCGGTGGCGCTGTCCACCGTGCGGGCGGACTGGCAGACCGTGCAGTGGCGAGACAAGCGGTACGTGATCGCTGATCCGACCTACATCAATGCCACCGTCGGCATGGCGATGCCAAGCTATCGGGGGCAGAAGCCGTTGCGCGTCGTCGAGCTGCGCTGACGAACCGTCGGCTCCATCCCGTCACTGCTCCATCAGATCGCAGGTCCGCCCATGCTCGAATCTCTCGCCTTCGCGCTCGTCAAGACCTTCATCACCTTCATGTTCGAGCAGCATCTCGAGCACATGCAGTCGGTGCGGATCGAAGGCGCCCCGGGTTGGTACTACCAGCAGACTCGCAACCACATCTGCGATTCGGGGCTTGCCCGCGGATCGGAAGAGAGCATCGAGACGGCGAAGGCGAATGCGCGATCGGCGATGGGGACCCGCCTGGAGAACGCGATGCGCACAGTCGCGTACGAGAAGTTCCGTGACCGCACGGATCCGGCGGAGAAGGCTCTCATCCAACGGATGGTGCGCGACGAGAATCTGGCCGTCTTCGTGGACTCCGCGGTCATCTACGAGAATGTCGAGTATCGCGTGAAGACGACGACGGGCTATGCGAGGGTGTGCATCCCCAAGGAGCGCCTCGTGGCGTATCAGAACGAGCGTGCCACCAAGCTTTCGAAGGCGGTCACGGGGCATCGCCGCGACAAGGCGATCGACGAACTTGACGCCGAGCCGGACGCCGATCGATAAACGTCTCCGCCTCACGTCCGCCGCGAGTCCGGCATCGGACCGGCGGCGGTGGTTCCGGGCTTACCAGTCGTTGCTGAACCCGCGGATGATCACGCCGCCCGACTTCTCGTCGTGTTCGAGCGTCAGCAGCTTTCGGGCTTCCGCTTCGTCGAGAAGGCGCGAGAACGAACTGAACCCGTAGTAGTTCTCGTTGAAGCCGGGGCGGCGGCGCTTCAGTGCCTGCTTCACCATCGAGCCCCAGATCTTGTCCTCCGACCCGCGCTCCGTGGCCATCGCCTCGATGGTTTCCATCACCAGTTCGATGGCCTCGAGCTTCTTCTCGTCGTCCGTCTTCACGAAGGTCTCGGCGACGTTCCCGTTCACCGGTTCCGCTTCGGCGGTGTCGACGGGATCGGCGATCGGTGCCGGCATTTCGACGGCCTCCTGCTTCGCAGCCGCTGTCTTCGCACCGCGTCGTCCCCGCGCGGCGGGCTTGCGCTTCGGCGGTTGCTGCGGCGTGTCGTCGGCCGGGATGTTCGGCGGTGTTGCCTCCACGCTGACGGATTCGATCTGCGGAACTGCCTCCTCGGCTGGCGCTTCCGGCGGAGTCTCCCGGTGCGTGGTCCGGGGTGCTGTTTTCGTTCGCGAGGAGGTGGCGCGCTTCGGCTTCTCGCGAACGAGATCGTCGTAGTAGATGAACTCGTCGCAATTGGCGATCAGGAGGTCGGACGTCGATTTCTTCACGCCGACGCCGATCACCGTCTTGTTGTTCTCGCGCAGCTTCGACACCAGCGGCGAGAAGTCCGAGTCGCCGGTGATGAGCACGAAGGTGTCGACGTGCGACTTCGTGTAGCAGAGGTCCAGCGCATCCACGACCATGCGGATGTCCGCGGAGTTCTTGCCTGACTGACGGACGTGCGGGATCTCGATCAGTTCGAACGATGCTTCGTGCATCGGCGCCTTGAAGCCCTTGTAGCGTTCCCAGTCGCAGTACGCCTTCTTCACGACGATGCTGCCCTTCAGCAGCAGTCGCTCGAGCACCTTCTTGATGTCGAACTTCTCGTACTTCGCGTCACGCACGCCGAGCGCGACGTTCTCGAAGTCGCAGAACAGCGCCATGCTTTGGATGTCGTTGGCCAACGATGTCTCCTGGGGAGGGACTGCGGATGGGGCTTCGCCGAGGGATCGGCGTCCGACATGGCGCCCGTTCCGGGCGCCATGTCGGATGGAAGCCACCGTGCATGCGATGGCCGAGTATAGCCCTCGCACTTCGTCGGCCAATCGGGATCAGTGTTCCACGCGCTTCACTCCGTCAGGGACCGACGTCGAATGCGGGTGCCGGACGGCGGCTGCCGACATGGACGGCGATCGCGCAGTGCCGGGCCCGAATCGAAGGTCGGAGCCACTCTGCAGCGGTGGCGCCGCGACCGGACCATCCAGCGATTGACGCAGCTGCGCCACCTCCGCGGTGAATGCGGCCGGCAGGCGCTCGACATCGATGCGCATCAGCACTGCGCCAGCGTTCACGTCGCCGTGTGCGACCTGGGCCTGATGCGCGAGCGTGGTGGCGCCCAGCATTCGGCGATACACGGTTTCGTGCTTCGGATTGAACGTGCACAGCATCGTCTCGAACGCGTATGCCTCGGTCGCCACGACGCATGTCCATTTCACGAGATCGAGGATCAGTGCGTAGCCGTGGCGATCCTTCATTGCGGGTGCCGTGGCAATCCGGAACGACGATACGAGGCGGCGTCGATCGCGCCGGACGATGTTCGTTTCCGTCGGGAAGTAGAGGTCGGTGTGCAGTCCGAGGGGGCCGTCTGCGGTGAGCGAGTTCGTCCCGATGATCGTGCCGTCGCACACGGCAACGAGGACAGTCGTGAGAGGAGATGCGTCGAGCATCGGGTACGAATCGAGGCGCCCGTCGGGTCTCGCGAGCATGTACCCCCCGGCGACGATCGAGTCGTGTGTGAGTCGGTGGACGGCATCCAGCTCGGCACGGCCTTGGGCGGGACGGATCACGTAGGGGCGGCCCTCGGGGCGGAACGCGACGCAGCGGTCGGGTGTGGTCATGGCAGGTCACCTCGAGAATCGAAGCACGTCGTCGACCGGTCGGCGAAGGGCGCGCATGGAAGGGGCGCCCACGCGGGCCAGCCGGAAGAGGAGAACGTCCGCGTGACCATCCGGGATGGCCGTCAGCGCGTGATACGGGGTCTGAAGGTCCAGAAGTCCGCGGGTCTCGGACGACGACAACCCGGGACCGCCGGCCTTGGCGCGCATGAAGAGATAAGGCAGGGCTGCGAGCGGCTGGAAGCCCAGACCCAACGCGGTGGCGGTGAGCCACACATGCTGCACGGCTCGACCCCCTTCGAAGAATGCCGCGGCGTCATCGCCGGGCAACGAGAGCGAACCGAACGCCGATGACCCCTTCGCGACACGGCGCCCGAACGTCTCGAGATTGCCGCCGCCTCCGATGTGGCCCAGCAACTCCATCACGCGCCAGCGGGACGTGAGGCGCAGCGCGGCGAGATCGGTGGCGTCGAGCTCGAGCGTGCGCAGGTCGATGCCATCGCGGGTGCGCTCGGCTTCGCCTGCGGACCAGCGCAGCTCCGACATGAGTTCGGCATGCAGGGTCCGCGAGAGGAACCGGATGCGGTCGCCGGCGCCCAGGATCCTCCCGAGCGCATCCATGTCGGCATGGTCCTCGATGAGTCTCAGCGAAGCGCCGCGCGCACCGGCGGCATCGCGCAGGGACGTCGCCGCCGAGGACGGCAGCGCTTCGCGTGCGCCGAGCCGCCGATTCGTGCACCTCTGCAGGATCTGTGCGGCGAGCGGATCCGGCGATGGCGCAGGCGTGCGCCGGTCGAGTGTGATCGAGCAGACGAGCCCGGCGTCGACCCCGTCGGGGAATGGCCTCACCCATGCCGTCACGCCGCGGGTCGTCGCGGCGAGCACGATGTTCTCTGCCATGGCGCCGAACGCGAGCCAGGTTGCACGGCGCTCGTAGTCGAGCAGCGACGCGCTGCGCGCCGGGTCCAGCAGGCAGCGCAATGTCGTGCCGTCCCATTCGAATGTCCACGGCTGCGCGTTGCCGCCCGAGGGTGCCGAGATGCCGTGCTCCACGAGGGACCGGATGAGATCGCGTTCGGTATCCGCCCGGGGTGATACCGGCGACGCTGTTGCGGCAGGCATCGCGACGTCGGTCGGCGGATCCTCCGCCTTGGTCGGCTCGCAAACGATGCCGTCGAGGTCGATGTAGTAGCGGCCCGAGGCGCGGAACTCGTCGAGCGTGATGCGCCGCACGGTGTCGGTCACGACGGCGGCGCCCAGCGACACCGCGGAGGCGAGCTGTGGCCATGAGCGCAGTGTCGTTCCGATCTCCACGGCCGACGCTGCCAGACGGGGTGAGACCGTGTCGATGCCGACGATGGCCATCGCGGCCTGAAGCTTCTGCGCCGGTTCGGCAGTCCGCAGATCCACACCCGAGAGGTTCGCTGCGAGGCCGTGGAAGATCGGGCGGTCCGGTTCGAGATCGAATCGCTCGACGTCGAGCATGCCGCGATCGCTCGTCTCCATGACGACGGCGATCCCGGCCTTGCGCGCGGCTTCGCGGACGAGGAACTTCATCGGGATGTCGTCGCACTCTTCGACGATGACGTCGGGCCGCGGTGACGAGAGGAACGCATCCAGGTTGTCGGCGTTCAGCCCGCTTGCCTCGACCTGGATGTGCAGGTACGGATCGATCTCCAGGAGCGCCCGGGCAGTCAGCACCGCCTTGTGGATGCCGATGTCGGTGACGCTCGATCGCAGCCGGTTCATGTTCGACAGGGACAAGGTGTCGAAGTCGGCGAGCGCGAAGCTGCCACCGATGCCTTCCATCGCCAGTGTGATCGCCGTGGCCTGTCCCACCGACAGGCCGACGATGGCGATGTGCAATGCGCGCAGTCGCGCCTGTTCCGCGGCGGTGATCTTGTTGCGATTCCGCGCGAGTCGCACTTCGGCGAACTCCGCCTCGGGCAGCACCTGCACCAGCTGGCGGCGCCACGGATAGTGGATCCAGTTGCCGTAGCGTTCCGGCGGCACACCATCGAGGTGGGCCTCGACCGCGCGTGCGACGCCCGCGCGGTCGAGGGTCGGAGCGCGCGTCTCGATGAGTTCGGTGAGCTGCATCTCGAGGGTGTCGGTGCACGCGGAGACGCGCTGCCAGGAGGCGAGCAGGCTCGCCATCTTCGCGTCGGTCTCCGGCGTGCCGGCCGGGAGGATCGAAATGCGCCAGCCGTGGGTACTGTCGTCCGGGAGTCCTTCCCGCGCCGACGCCGATGTCATCGAGGCGGGCAACGTTGTGCGTACGGTGGACGGGGCACGCAGGTGAGTCGCAAGGTCCTGATCGGGTTTCATGAACGATGGCTCCCATGTCGATTGGTTCTGGTGGGTCGCGGAGTCAATCTAGAGGGGGTGAAGTTACGCATCGCTTACCGATCGGGGCGCTCGCGGTCGTATCTGCTGGCTCGCGGGGACCGGCGCGCCCATAATCCGCCCCGGCGAAGCTGGCCGGGCAGTCGCTGCAGGTTCGTCCTGCAGAGGAAAGTCCGGGCACCGCAGGGCAGGATGCCGGCTAACGGCCGGGCGTCGCGAGGCGACGGATCAGTGCAACAGAAAGACACCGCCATCGGCCGCTGGCCATCGCGATCCGCGCAATCGGATGGCGACAGGTCACCTCGAGGAGGGCAGAGCTCCACGCGGCTGACGGTAAGGTTGAAATAGTGCCGTGCGTCGATGGACGTGCGGACGGCGCGGTGAGGCGCGTCGTCGGTAAGAGCGCACTACCCCGGCGGTAACGTCCGGGGTCGGCAAACCCCATCCGGTGCAAGACCAAATAGGGGGGCAATGGCGTGGCCCGCGCCGCTCCCGGGTAGGTTGCTAGAGGCCGCGGGTAACCGCGGTCCCAGAGGAATGACTGTCACGGGGCGCAAGCCCCGAACAGAACCCGGCTTACAGGCCGGCTTCGCCAACTCTCCACGGTTCCCCGCCGAAACGATCGCCCGACGGTCTTCGTCCGGTGCGTGTTCATGCGCTACGTTGGGGTCCTCCCGACCCGTGGTGCTCCCGTGTGTCTGTCTGCGGCTCGCAGCCAACCTGAGAGCGCGACGAGGTGGGAATCCCGGGGCTTGTTACCGTGCCGGCAGCCCTTCCGGTGGGAGTTCTCCCACCGTTTTTCCGGTGTTTCCCCGCGCAGGCCGCCGCTTCCCGGATCTTTCGAAACTTGAGATTTCACCTTAAGTTCGGATCGTGATTCCTTCAATCAATTGAATTCCCGAGGATTCTCACTGCGTGAAGACTCACGCATAAGTCTTTGTCACGCCTGGAAATTTCCCATGACCCGTCCCTTGACCCTGCCAATTCTTTCCAATAGAGTGGGAAAAAGTTGGTGAAAGTGGGTTTTTCTGTTTATTTCTGTCCCGGCGGGGTCGATCACGGTGTTCCAGGGCGCTGCACAACTCAGTCTTGATGCGAAGGGCCGGCTTGCCGTGCCCACGCGCCATCGCGACGGCCTGCAGCGTGGCTTCGGCAGCGGCGAAAGCACCGATTCACAAGCGTCGAACGGTAAGTTGGTGCTAACCGCTCATCCGCATCGATGCCTGCTCCTCTACCCCGCCCCGGCATGGGAACCCATCCGGGACCGGATCATGGGTTTCTCCAGCTTCGATCCGCAGACCAGCCTCTGGAAGCGCCTGCTCGTGGGTTTTGCCGAGGAAGTGGATCTGGACAACAGCGGCCGGGTGCTCGTCTCGCCCGAGCTGCGGAAATTCGCGGGCATCGACAAGCAAGTGATGATGGTTGGACAGGGTTCGCACTTCGAGGTCTGGAGCGTGGACGCCTGGGAGGCGCAACTGGCGCAGCTGGACCGGGGCGACGGCAAGCCGCCTCCCGGGTTGGAGAACTTCGCCCTGTGACCGACGCGGCCCCGGCCGCCGGTGGCGGTGGGGCGCGGCCGCACCTTCCCGTGATGGGGTTGGAGGCGGTGGAGGCTCTGGCGGTACGACCGGACGGCGTCTACGTGGACGGCACCTTCGGGCGCGGTGGGCACAGCCGGTTGATTCTCGAGAGGCTCGGGCCGGAAGGCCGGCTGATCGCGATCGATCGGGATCCCGAAGCCGTGGCGGTGGCGGCGACGTGGACCGATCCGAGATTCCGTTGCGTGCACGAGCGCGTCAGCCGGATCGGATCGGTGCTGGACGAATGGCAGGTGGCAGTCGCGGACGGGGTGTTGCTGGACGTGGGTGTGTCTTCACCCCAACTGGACGATGCGGCACGGGGTTTCAGCTTTCGGCGCGATGGACCGCTCGACATGCGGATGGATCCATCGAGCGGAGAGCCGGCATCCGAATGGCTCGCGCGCGCATCGGAGAAGGACATTGCGGAGGTCATCTGGCGCTATGGCGAAGAACGGTTTGCTCAACAGATTGCAAGAGCGGTTGTTGCGGCTCGGGCCGGAGACCCTCTCCGGACGACACGGCAACTTGCCGCGCTCGTGGCAACCGTTGTCCGTACGCGCGAGCCAGGCCAGGACCCGGCGACGCGCACCTTTCAAGCTCTACGGATTCACGTCAATCAGGAGCTTGAGGAACTGGAAGTAGGGTTGGCCGCCGCGTGTGCGCGGCTTGGGGCGGGGGGGCGCTTGGTGGTGATCGCATTTCATTCGCTGGAGGACCGGATCGTGAAGCGCTTCATGCGTGATCGCGCCTCGCCGCCGTCCCTGCCTGCGCGTCTGCCGATCCGCGCCGCCGAGATCCCCGTCCCCGGGATGCGTCTGGTCGGCAAGGCCGTGCGCGCGACGCCGGCCGAGATCTCCGCCAACCCCCGCGCCCGCAGCGCGATCATGCGCGTGCTGGAAAAGCGATGATCCGTCTCGACCTGGTGCTCCTCGCGGTGGTGGTGCTCTGTGCCCTCGGCACGGTCGCCGCCCAGCACCGCGCGCGGAGCCTCTTCGTCGAACTCCAGAAGGAGCAGGCGAGTGCCCGCATGCTCGACGAGGAGTGGGGGCAGCTCCAGCTCGAACAGAGCACCTGGGCCATGCACTCCCGCATCGAGAGCGTCGCGACGTCGACGTTGCGCATGCGCGTCCCGCCCACGGAACGCATCCAGATGATCCCGGCCGCGCCGGCGGTGGGTGCCCCGTGAACCCCGCCCAGCATCCGCTGCTGTCGCTGCGGCTCCCGGTCTGGCGCACGCGCTTCGTCCTCACGCTGCTGGTGGCGAGCTTCGTGGGCCTGGCCGTGCGCGCGCTCTGGCTCCAGGGCATGCAGCGCGATTTCCTCCAGGCGAAGGGCGAGTCGCGTTACGGCCGCACTCTGGAACTGTCGGCGCATCGCGGCATGATCACCGATCGTCACGGCGAGCCGCTCGCGGTGTCGACTCCGGTGGAGTCCGTCTGGGCGAGCCCGTCGTCCACGGAGATCCCCGTCGAGAAGCGTGCCGCGCTCGCGAAGGCGCTGGGGCTCACCGTCGCCGAACTGGATCAGAAGCTCGGCGATCGCGAGCGCGACTTCGTCTGGCTGAAGCGTCAGCTGCCACCCGAGAAGGCGAAGGAGGTCATGCGCCTCGCGGTGCCCGGCGTGTTCGTCGACAAGGAGTACCGCCGCTACTACCCGGCCGGGGATGTCGCCTCGCACTTGATCGGCTTCACCGATCTCGACGATCGCGGGCGTGAAGGCATCGAACTCGCCTTCCAGGATCAACTCGCCGGCAAGACCGGCAGCCGCCGCGTGATCCGCGACCGCAAGGGGCGCGTCATCGAGGACGTCGAGGGCGTGCGGGCGCCGCAGCAAGGGCACGACATCGCGCTCTCGATCGATCTGAAGCTGCAGTACCTCGCATACCGCGAACTGAAGAATGCCGTCGCCATGCATCGCGCGCGCGCCGGCAGCATCGTGGTGCTCGATGTGCGGACGGGCGAGGTGCTGGCACTGGCCAACGTGCCCACCTACAACCCGAACAACCGCGCCCAATACGACACCGAGCACGCGCGCAATCGTGCTCTCGTCGACCTCTTCGAGCCGGGCTCCACGCTGAAGCCATTCACCGTTGCCGCGGCGTTGCAGGACGGCCTCGTCCGACCCGATTCCGTCATCCAGACCGCTGGCGGTGCGCTCACCATCGGCTCGCGCACGATCCACGATGCGCATGCGGCCGGCAATCTCACGGTGGCGCAGGTCATCCAGAAATCCTCGAACGTCGGCACCGCGCGCATGGCGCTGTCCATGGAGCCCAGGCGCATGTGGGAGGCGCTTTCGGCGGCCGGCTTCGGTACCGTGCCCCATCTCGGATTCCCCGGCGAGGCGGGTGGCCGGCTCCGGGACCACCGCACGTGGAAGCCGATCGAGCAGGCCACGATGAGCTATGGCCACGGCATCTCGGTGAGCCTGATGCAGCTCGCGCGCGCTTACACCGTCTTCTGCACCGACGGCGAGCTGCTGCCGCTCACCCTCGTCCGCCGCACCGAGCCTGTCGTGGGTGTGCCCGTCATCTCGGCCGAAACGGCCCGCCAGCTCCGCGAGATGCTGCAGCTCGTCACGCAGACCGGTGGCACGGCACCGCGCGCCCAGGTCGTCGGCTACAGCGTGGGTGGCAAGACCGGCACCGCGCACAAGCTCGTGAACGGTCACTACGCGCCCGATCGCTACGCGTCGTCCTTCATCGGGTTCGCGCCGGCGTCCGCCCCGCGGCTCATCGTCGCGGTGATGATCGACGAACCCAGTGCGGGGCAGCACTACGGCGGCATCGTCGCCGCGCCCGTGGTGTCGTCCGTGCTGTCGGGGGCGCTGCGCGTACTCGCAGTCCCGCCGGATCTGCCGATCCCGCGCGTGCCGATGCCCGAGCTGTCGGACGTCCCCGCGGAGGAGGTGTGACCGTGCGCACCTTCGATCCCGCGTTGCTCGCGAACCTCGGCGTCCCCGTCCGTCACGTGACCCAGGATTCCCGTACCGTCTCGCCCGGCGACGTGTTCCTCGCTTTCCCCGGTGAGCGGTCGGACGGCCGTGCCCACCTCGATCAGGCTGTGGCCCGTGGCGCGGCGGGCGTGCTCTGGGAGGCCGACGGCTTTCGCTGGCCCGCGCATCTGGATGCGCCGCACCTCGCCGTACCGGGGCTGCGGAATCTCGCGCCGGAGATCGCGGCGCACGTGTACGGGCATCCATCGCGGTCGCTGTGGATGGCCGGCGTGACGGGGACCAACGGAAAGACGTCGTGCTCCCACTGGATCGCGCAGGCGCTTGGGCAGAGTGGTCGGCGCACTGCGGTGATCGGCACGCTCGGCAACGGATTTCCGGGGCAGCTGAAGGCAGCGACACACACCACCCCCGACGCCGTCACGCTCCAGCGCGAGCTGCGCACGCTGAGCGACGCCGGCGCGACCGCAGTGGCCATGGAGGTGTCGTCCCACGCGCTCGACCAGGGGCGCGTGAAGGGTGTGAAGTTCGACACCGCGCTCTTCACGAACCTCACGCGCGACCATCTCGACTACCACGGCGACATGGCGACCTACGGGGCCGCGAAGGAGAAGCTCTTCTCCTGGCCGGGGCTCGGTCACGCCGTCGTCAATCTCGATGACGACTTCGGTCGTGGTCTCGCACAGCGTGTCGGCACCACCAGCGTGCGGGTGCTGAGTTACGGCATCGGCCGTGGCGACATCGCGGCCCATCGGGTCGACCTTTCCACGCGCGGCATGCAGCTGGAGATCCGGACGCCCTGGGGCCCTGCCGAACTGCAGAGCCGCATGATCGGCGGCTTCAACGTGAGCAACCTGCTCGGCACGCTCGGCGTGTTGCTCGCGTCGGGTGTGGCGCTAGCACCCGCCGTCCAGGCGCTCTCGCATATCGAGCCGGTACGGGGTCGTCTGGAGATGCTGCGCATCCCGGGTCGTCCGCTCGTCGTGGTGGACTACGCGCACACGCCCGACGCGCTCGAGAAGGCGCTCGAGACGCTCCGCGAAGTCGTGGGGCACGACTCCGGCGCGCGGTTGATCTGCGTGTTCGGTTGCGGTGGCGACCGCGACCCCGGCAAGCGGCCGCTCATGGGCGAGGTCGCGACGCGCCTCGCACACCACGCCATCGTCACGAGCGACAACCCGCGATCGGAAGATCCTCGCGCCATCGTCGACCAGATCGTCGCTGGGGCCCATCCGAATCATCAGGTCGAGATCGATCGCGCCGAGGCCATCCGGTGCGCGATGCGCCTCGCGACGCCGGCAGACATCGTGCTGATCGCCGGCAAGGGACACGAGACGACGCAGGAGATCGCCGCTCGCCGTCTTCCGTTCGACGATCTGCAGGTCGCCCGCGCGGCGCTCGAAGCGGCTCACACCTCGGGAGCTGCGCGTGTTTAGCCTCGTCGATGCCGCCGCTGCGCTCGACGCCCGCCGAATGGGCACCGATGCCGAGGTGCGTCGCGTCGTCATCGACAGCCGCCGTGTGCAGCCGGGCGATCTCTTCGTCGCGCTCCCGGGCGAGCGGGTCGATGGCCACGACTACGTCGATGGCGCACTCGCCGCCGGTGCCGCCGGCGCCATCGTGAGCGACGCCTCCCGCGTGAAGTCGGCCGATCCGCGGCTCCTCGTCGTGTCCGATCCGCGTCTCGCGCTCGGACGCCTCGGTGCATGGTGGCGCGGTCGTTTCGCGCCCGTGGTCATCGGCGTGACGGGCAGCAACGGCAAGACGACGCTGAAGGAGATGCTCGCCGCGATCCTGCGCGAGCACGCCGGGGCGGATGCGGTGCTCGCGACCGAAGGCAATCTGAACAACGATCTCGGCGTGCCGCTCATGCTGCTGCGACTCACCGCGCAACATCGATTCGCGGTCCTCGAGATGGGCATGAATCATCTGGGCGAGATCCGGTATCTCACCGGCCTCGCGAAGCCGCACGTGGCGGTGATCAACAACGCCGGCACCGCGCACATCGGCGAACTCGGTTCGCGCGAGAACATCGCGCGGGCGAAAGGCGAGATCTTCGAGGGGCTCGGCGCGGACGGCGTGAAGGTCATCAACGCCGACGACGACTTCCAGGACTTCTGGCGCGGACTTGTACCTACGGCGCGCCTCGTGACCTTCGGGATGGCGCACCCCGCCGATGTCAGCGCGCGGTGGGAGGAGGCGCCCGCCGGAAGTCTCGTCACGCTGCACACGCCTGGCGGAAGCGCAGTCACCCGGCTGCAGGTCCCCGGTGTGCACAACGTCCGCAATGCGCTGGCCGCCGCGGCGGTGGCTCACGCGCTCGGCGTGCCGCTCGACGCCATCGTCGCGGGTCTTTCTGCCTACGGCGGGACGAAGGGACGCATGCAGCGCCGGACCGGTCCGGGCGGATGCGTCGTGATCGACGACACGTACAACGCGAATCCCGATTCCATGAAAGCCGCCCTCGACTGGCTCGCGACGCAGCCCGGCCGTCGGCTCTTCGTCATGGGCGACATGGGCGAGCTGGGCGACGGCGCCGCCGGGATGCACGCGGAGATCGGACAGTACGCCGCCGCCGCTGGCATCGACCACCTCTTCGCGCTGGGTACGGCAACCACCCATGCGGTGTCCGCCTTCGGGCCGCGCGCCCGCCATTTCACGCAACTGGAGGCGCTCGTGACCGCCCTCACCGCCGACTGCGCGGCCGGGGTCACCGTCCTCGTCAAGGGATCACGCTTCATGCAGATGGAAAGAGTCGTCGCGCGTCTGGCCGACGACAACCGGGCGACGGAGACCCACTGATGCTCCTGCTCCTCGCCAAATGGTTCGCTGCCGACGTCCGCGCGTTCAACGTGCTCAACTACATCACGCTGCGCGCCGTGTTCGCCACGATGACTGCTCTGCTCATCTCGTTTCTCGTCGGCCCGGCCATGATCCGCAAGCTGACGATGTACAAGATCGGCCAGTCGGTCCGTGACGACGGTCCGCAGACGCATCTCGTGAAGGCTGGTACACCGACGATGGGTGGTGCGTTGATCCTCGTCGCCATCGGCATCACGACCCTGCTGTGGGCCGACCTGACCAATCGGCTCGTGTGGGTCGTGCTGATCGTGACCCTCGGATTCGGTGTGGTCGGGTGGGTGGACGACTATCGCAAGGTCGTCTTCCGCAATCCGAAGGGTCTGCCGAGCCGCTGGAAGTACTTCTGGCAGTCGGTGCTGGGGCTCGCCGCCGCGCTGTATCTCGGCGGGTCGTCGCTGCCGGCGCAGACGGAATTCATCGTGCCGTTCTTCAAGCAGGTGGCGTATCCGCTCGGCGTCGTCGGCTTCGTCGTGCTGACGTACTTCGTGATCGTCGGCACCTCGAACGCGGTGAACCTCACCGATGGTCTCGACGGCCTCGCCATCCTGCCCACCGTGATGGTCGGTGGCGCCCTGGGCGTGTTCGCCTATGTGGCGGGCAACGCGGTGTTCTCCAAGTACCTCGGCTTCCCGTACATCCCCGGCGCCGGTGAGCTCACCGTGTTCTGCGCGGCGCTGGCGGGGGCGGGGTTGGGGTTCCTGTGGTTCAACGCGTATCCCGCCGAAGTCTTCATGGGCGATGTCGGTGCGCTCGCCCTCGGCGCAGCGCTCGGCACCGTCGCCGTGATCGTCCGTCAGGAGATCGTGCTCTTCATCATGGGTGGCGTCTTCGTGGTCGAGACGCTGTCGGTGATGCTGCAGGTGGCGTCGTTCAAGCTGACCGGAAAGCGCATCTTCCGAATGGCGCCGCTGCACCATCACTACGAACTCAAGGGCTGGAAGGAGAATCAGGTCGTGGTGCGGTTCTGGATCATCACGATGCTGCTGGTCCTGTTCGGTCTTTCGACGCTGAAGCTGCGCTGACATGAACGTCTCCGGCAAGCGCGTCCTCGTCCTCGGCCTCGGCGCCACCGGCCTGTCCATGGCCCGGTGGCTGCGCGCGCACGGGGCGTTGGTGCGCATTGCCGATTCGCGGATCACGCCGCCAAACGTCGATGCGATCCGTGCGGAGATGCCGGACGTCGCCATCGACACCGGGTCGTTCCAGCGCGCCAGTTTCGATGCCGTGGATCTCATCTCGGCGAGCCCCGGTGTGCCGCTGGCAGCACCCGAGGTCGCCGCAGCGATCACGCGCGGCGTGCCCGTCGCCGGTGATGTCGAACTGTTCGCACAGGCCATCGATGCACTGTGCGCGGAGCGTGGTGTGGCGCGCCCACCCGTCATCGCGATCACGGGGTCCAACGGCAAGAGCACCGTGACCGAGATGGCCGGCTGTCTCTGCCGTGCGGCAGGTCTCGAGACGCTCGTGGCCGGCAACATCGGGCTGCCGGTCCTCGATGCCCTGAGCGCCATCGAGCTGGGAACGCGGCCACTGCCCGGTGCCGTCGTCCTCGAACTCTCCAGCTTCCAGCTCGAGACGACGGCCTCGCTGCGTGCCGATGCGGCTGCCGTGCTCAACCTCTCCGAGGATCATCTCGATCGCTACGCGGGCATGGTCGAGTACGGTCAGGCCAAGGCGAGGATCTTCATGGGCGCCCGCGTGGCGATCGTCAATCGCGACGACATCGCGACGCTCAAGATGCCGCCGGCCGGGATGACGGTGCGCACCTTCGGTACGACTGCACCCGATGGCATCAACGAGTGGGGCCTCGTCCCCGACGGTGGCGATGCCTGGCTCGTCGAAGGTACACGGAGGGTCATGAAGGCGTCGTCGCTCGTCGTGGCCGGAAAGCACAACGCGGCCAACGCACTGGCTGCCCTCGCTCTGGTCCGCGCGGCGGGCATCGACGATCCGCGAGTTATCCCAGCCCTGGCAGCCTTCGCCGGATTGCCGCATCGCGTGGAGTTCGTCGCCGAGATCGACGGGCGACGCTTCTACGACGATTCCAAGGGGACGAACGTCGGTGCCACGGTCGCGGCGCTGACCGGGATGCGCGAGCCCGTCGTGCTGATCGCCGGTGGCGACGGCAAGGGTCAGGACTTCTCGCCGCTCGGACCCGCTGCGGCTGCCCACGCGCGTGCCGTCGTGCTGATCGGCCGTGACCGCGAGCTGATCGCCGCACCGCTCGCGGCACACGGCGTACGTCACGAGCGCGCCGACGACATGGGCGACGCGGTGCATCGCGCCTTCGACGTGTCCGAGACGGGGGACGCCGTCCTGCTCTCCCCGGCGTGCGCGAGCTTCGACATGTTCCGCAACTACGAGCATCGCGCGCAGGTGTTCCGCGACGCGGTCGTGCAGCTCGGCGGGCGGTCCGCATGCTAGCCGACGCCATGAAGCGCCCCGGCATCATGCCGGCCCTCGACGGCTCGCTCCTGTGGTCGGTGATCCTGCTGCTCGCGATCGGACTCGTGATGGTGTACTCGGCCTCGATCGCCACGGCCGAGGCGGAGCGGATGACCAACTTCCAGCCGACCTACTACCTCACACGCCACGGCATCTTCCTCGCGCTGGGCATCGCCGCCGGATTCGTGGTCTTCCAGGTGCCCGTGCATGTGTGGCAGAAGTCGGCGCCGTTCCTGTTCCTCGCTGCCGCCGTCCTGCTGATCGCCGTGCTGATTCCGGGCATCGGTCGTGTGGTGAACGGCAGCCAGCGCTGGCTGCGTTTCGGGGGCATCAACCTGCAGCCGTCGGAACTGGCGAAGCTCGCCGTCGTGCTGTACGCCGCCGACTACACGGTTCGCAAGGCCGCGTTCATGGGCAGCTTCCGCAAGGGTTTCCTGCCGATGGCCGGGGTGATGCTGTTCGCCGGCACGCTGCTGCTCCTGGAACCGGACTTCGGTGCCTTCGCGGTCATCACGATCATCGCGATGGGCGTGCTCTTCCTCGGCGGCATGAACTGGCGGCTCTTCGTCGCACTGGTGATCCTGCTCGTCGTCGGATTCGTCGCGCTCATCTGGCTCGCACCGTACCGACTGCAGCGCGTCGCCGGTTTCCTCGATCCGTGGGCCGATCCGTTCGGGAAGGGCTACCAGCTGTCGCACGCGCTGATCGCCTTCGGTCGCGGCGAGTGGCTGGGCGTCGGTCTCGGGGCAAGCGTCGAGAAGCTCTTCTACCTGCCGGAGGCCCACACCGACTTCCTGCTCGCCGTCATCGGTGAGGAGCTGGGTTTCGTCGGGGTCGTCGTGGTCCTCGCCCTCTTCGCCTGGATGGTGACGCGCGCCTTCGCCATCGGGAAGCAGGCGGTGCGTCTCGAACGCTACTACGCGGCCCTGGTGGCACAGGCCATCGGCCTCTGGCTGGGAGCGCAGGCCCTCATCAACATGGGCGTGAACATGGGTGTGCTGCCCACCAAGGGGCTCACGCTGCCGCTGCTGTCGTTCGGCGGCAGCGGGCTCGTCGCGAACATCGCGGCGGTCGCCATCCTGCTGCGCGTGGACTTCGAATCCCGGCAACTCATGCTTGGGAGAGCCGCATGACCGCCGCCACACGCACGATGCTCGTGATGGCCGGCGGTACCGGTGGTCACATCATGCCGGCGCTCGCGGTGGCCGATGTCCTCCGCGAGCGCGGATGGCGCATCGTGTGGCTGGGCTCGCGCCAGGGCATGGAGGCCGACCTCGTGCCGAAGCGCGGCTATCCGGTCGAGTACATCCGGTTCGCGGGGCTGCGCGGCAAGGGTCTCGTCCGCAAGGCGCTGTTGCCGCTCAATCTGCTGATCGCCTTCTGGCAGTGCGCGCGCGTGATCTTCCGCGTGCGGCCCGACGTCGTGCTGGGCCTCGGCGGCTACATCTCGTTCCCCGGCGGCATGATGGCAGCGCTGCTCGGTCGCCCGCTCGTGCTGCACGAGCAGAACGCGATCGCCGGCCTGGCCAACAAGGTGCTCGCGCAGGTCGCGGACCGTCGGCTCGTCGGGTTCCCGAAGGTGCTCGGCAAGGCGGCGTGGGTGGGCAATCCGGTCCGTGCCGCAATCGTCGCGCTGCCCGCGCCGGAAGCGCGCTTCGCCGGACGAGTCGGGCGTCTGCGCCTCCTCGTTGTCGGCGGCAGCCTCGGTGCGCAGGCGCTGAACGAGGTTGTGCCCGCGGCCCTCGCGAAGCTCTCGTCCGATGCACGGCCTGCGGTGCGCCACCAGGCGGGCACGCGCCACATCGAGGAGCTGCGCGCGAACTACGAACGTGCCGGCGTCGATGGCGAGTGCGTCGCCTTCATCGATGACATGGCCGCGGCACTCGGCGAGGCCGACTGCGTCATCTGCCGGTCGGGCGCGCTCACGGTGGCCGAGGTCGCCGCCGCCGGCGTCGCCGCCATCTTCGTGCCCTTCCCGTTCGCGGTGGACGACCACCAGAGCGCCAACGCCCGGTTCCTGTCGGACCAGGGTGCGGCGCTGCTCGTCCCCCAGAAGGAACTGACCCCGCAGCGCCTTGCCGAGACCCTCGCCGGGTTCACGCGCGAGAAGCTGCTCGAGATGGCCCGTCGCGCGCGTGCGCTGGCGAAGCCCGATGCCGCGGTGGCCGTGGCCGATGTCTGTGCGGAGCTTGCAGGCGCATGAAGCACAAGGTGAAGCGCGTGCATTTCGTCGGCATCGGTGGTGCCGGCATGAGCGGCATCGCGGAAGTGATGCTGAACCTCGGCTATCAGGTCAGCGGCTCCGACCTCGCCGATGGTGCGATGACGCAGCGCCTGCGCGCGGGTGGCGCCGAGATCTTCATCGGACACGACGCAGCCAATGTTGCAGGCGCCGATGCCATCGTCGTCTCGACCGCGGTGAAGGCAGAAAACGTGGAAGTCGCGGCGGCTCGTGCGCGCCGCGTGCCGGTGGTGCCGCGCGCCTTGATGCTCGCCGAACTGATGCGCCTCAAGCAGGGCATCGCCGTGGCCGGCACGCACGGCAAGACCACGACCACGTCGCTCGTCGCGAGCGTGCTGGCCGAGGCCGGCATGGATCCGACGTTCGTGATCGGCGGCCGGCTCGAGGCGGCCGGCTCCAACGCGAAGCTCGGCACCGGTGAGTTCATCGTCGTCGAGGCCGACGAATCGGACGCGTCGTTCCTGTATCTCCAGCCGGTGCTGGCCGTCGTGACGAACATCGACGCCGACCACATGGAGACCTACGGCCACGACTTCGCGAAGCTGCGTCAGGCCTTCCTGGACTTCCTCCAGCACCTGCCCTTCTACGGCATGGCGATGCTGTGCATCGACGACCCGAACGTGCGCTCGATCCTGCCGATCGTGTCGAAGCCGGTCACGACGTACGGACTCTCCGAGGACGCCCAGGTGCGTGCGGTGGACGTTCGTGCGGAGAGCGGTCGGATGCGGTTCCGCGTGCAGCGTGCCGCGAACGGCACGCCGGCCCGCGAGATGGACATCGTGCTGAATCTCCCCGGCATCCACAACGTGCAGAACGCGCTCGCTGCCATCGCGGTCGGGATCGAAGTGGGCGCTTCCGATGCTGCGATCGTGCGTGCGCTCGCCGAGTTCCGCGGGGTCGGGCGCCGCTTCCAGCGCTACGGCGAGATCCCGGCGTCGAGCGGCGGCACCTTCACGCTCGTCGACGACTACGGTCACCATCCGGCCGAGATGTCGGCGACGCTTGCCGCGGCGCGTGGGGCGTATCCGGGGCGCCGTCTCGTGCTCGCATTCCAGCCGCACCGTTACACCCGGACGCGCGACGTCTTCGAGGACTTCGTGAAGGTGCTGTCGTCCGTCGATGCGCTGCTGCTGACCGAGGTCTACGCGGCCGGTGAGCAGCCCATCGTGGCGGCGGACGGCCGGTCGCTCGCGCGTGCGGTGCGCGTGCAAGGCAAGGTCGAGCCGGTCTTCGTCGAACAGTGGAAGGAACTCCCCGCGGCCGTGCTCGATCTCGCGCGCGACGGCGATGTCGTCGTGACCATGGGTGCGGGTTCCATCGGCCAGGTGCCGGGCCTCGTGCGTGCGGCAGCGGCGGAGCGCGCGGAACGATGAACATGGCCGAGTCCCGGACGCTCATGACCGATGGCCTGCGCGGCGTGCTGCGGTTCGACGAGCCGATGCGCAAGCACACGAGCTGGCGCGCCGGCGGTACGGCGGACCGCGCGTACACGCCCGCCGATGCGCAGGATCTCGCTGTGTTCCTCGCGCGCGTGCCGGCCGGTGAACCGCTGCTCTTCGCGGGCCTCGGCAGCAACCTGCTCGTGCGCGACGGTGGCTTCCGCGGCACGGTGGTGTTTCTGCACGGCGCGCTCGGTCGCATCGAACTGGACGGCGACGGATGCGTCTTCGCCGAGGCCGGCGTCGCCAGCCCGAAGGTGGCGCGCTTCGCCTCGATGCATGCGTTCGAGGGCGCCGAGTTCCTCGCCGGCATCCCCGGCACGGTCGGCGGCGCGCTCGCGATGAACGCGGGCTGCTACGGCTCCGAGACCTGGGAGCGGGTCGCCAAGGTGCAGGTCATCGACCGGCATGGCGTGGTGACGGAACGCACGCCCGACGCGTACGACATCGGCTATCGCCACTGCGTGCTCCGCGATGCGTCGGCCGGGGACGAGTGGTTCCTGGGGGCGTGGTTCCGATTCGTGCCGGGTGACGGCGACGCCGCCCGGGCGCGCATCAAGGAGTTCCTGTCGCGACGCATCGCGACCCAGCCGCTCGGACAGCCGAACGCGGGATCCGTGTTCCGCAATCCGGCCGGCGACCACGCGGCGCGGCTCATCCAGTCGTGCGGGTTGAAGGGTCACCGCATCGGTGGGGCCGAGGTCTCGACCAAGCACGCGAACTTCATCGTGAACACCGGCGCGGCGACCGCGGCGGACATCGAACAACTCATCCATCTCGTGCGTGAGACCGTGTGGCGCGATTGCGCTGTCCGGCTGGAGCCCGAGGTGCGGATCGTGGGGCAGGCGGAGGACACGCAGTGACGACGGACTTCGGCAAGGTGGCGGTGCTGTTCGGCGGGCGTTCCGCCGAGCGCGAGATTTCGTTGCTGTCCGGCAATGCGGTACTGGAGGCGCTCGTGCGTTCGGGTGTCGATGCGCACGCCTTCGACCCTGCCACGCGCCCGCTGCACGAACTGCAGCGCGACGGGTTCTCCCGGGTGTTCATCGCACTGCACGGACGCTATGGCGAGGACGGCACGGTGCAGGGCGCGCTGGAGCTGATGGGCATCCCGTACACCGGCAGCGGCGTGATGGCCTCCGCGCTCAGCATGGACAAGGTCCGCACGAAGATGGTCTGGGTGGCCGCGGGCCTGCCCACGCCGCGCTGGGAGTCGCTCCACGCCGACACCGACTGGCCATCCGTCGTCGCGAAGCTCGGCCTTCCGCTCATCGTGAAGCCGGCCCGCGAGGGATCCACCCTCGGGCTGACGAAGGTGGTGCGCGCGGAGCAGCTCCCCGAGGCGTATGCCCTCGCCGCCAAGTACGACCGGATGATCCTCGCGGAGGAGTTCGTCGCAGGGCAGGAACTGACCGCAGCGTTCCTCGGGTCGCGCGCGCTGCCGCTCGTGCGCATCGAGGCACCGCAGGGCAACTACGACTACCAGAACAAGTACTTCAGCGACGAGACCCGGTACTACTGCCCGAGCGGCCTGCCGGAAGCCGTCGAGGCGGAATTGCAGGCTCTGGTGATGCGCTCGGTGGCCGCGCTGGGCTGCGAGGGCTGGGGCCGCGCGGACCTCATCCGCTGCGCCGACGGCAGCGTGTCACTTCTCGAAATGAATACGTCCCCGGGCATGACCGGCCACAGCCTCGTGCCGATGGCGGCGCGCGCGGCGGGCATCGAGTTCGATCAGCTGGTGCTGTCGATCCTGGAGCTGGCCCATGTGGGATAGGCCCGAGATCCTGACCGCAGTGGCGAACTTCCTCTACGGGATCGCCGCGGTCGCGCTCATGTACATCCTGCTGCTGACGGCGATCCACCTCCCGGTGTTTCCCGTGCGCGAGGTGCAGGTGCTGGGCAGCATCTCGAAGGTCACGCGTGCGCAGATCGACGCGGTGGTGCATCGCGAGCTGCGCGGCAACTTCTTCACCATCCAGCTCGATGCGTCGCGCCACGCCTTCGAGAAGCTGCCTTGGGTGCGCAGCGTCCAGGTGCGGCGCCAGTGGCCCGACCGCCTGGAGGTCTCCCTGGAGGAGCACGAGGCGATCGCGCGCTGGGGAGCGGACGAGCTGGTGAACACCCACGGTGAAGTCTTCGCTGCGGCCTCCGACGCGAAGCTGCCGGTGTTCCATGGCCCGCGCGAAGTGGCGGCGGACATCACGGAGAACTACCGCAAGTTCGGGGAGCTGCTTGCGCCGCTGCAGCTGCATGTCGCGGAGGTGGAAGTGTCGGATCGCCGCGCCTGGCGCGTCCGGCTGGAGGAGGGCATGACGCTCGAGCTGGGCCGCGACCAGCTGACGGGGCGTCTGGGGAAGTTCGTCTCCGCCTACGCGGAGAGTGTGGGTCGCATGAATGAACGGCCGCAGATCGTGGATCTGCGTTATCCGAACGGCTTCGCGGTGCGGATGAAGGCCATGGGCAACGGGGCTTGAAGAGGAGAAGCGCGCGATGGATCTCGCCGAACACAAACGCATGACGCTGTCGACCAAGGGCAAGGAAGCCCGCAACCTCATGGTGGGTCTGGACATCGGCACGTCCAAGATCATCGCCATCGTCGCCGAGGCGAAGCCCGACGGCGGCTTCGAGATCGTCGGCATGGGCAGCCATCCGTCGCGCGGCCTCAAGAAAGGCGTGGTGGTGAACATCGAGTCCACCGTGAACGCCATCCAGCGCGCGCTGGAGGAGGCCGAGCTGATGGCCGACTGCAAGATCAAGGAGGTCTACACCGGGATCGCGGGGAGCCATATCAAGAGCTTCAACTCCCACGGCATGGTGGCGATCAAGGATCGCGAGGTGACGCAGCAGGATGTCGACCGCGTCATCGAGACGGCGAAGGCCGTGAACATCCCCACCGATCAGCAGATCCTGCACGTGCTCAACCAGGAGTTCGTGATCGACGGCCAGGAGGACGTGCGCGAGCCGATCGGCATGGCCGGCGTGCGGCTCGAGGTGAAGGTGCACATCGTGACCGGTGCGGTGTCGGCGGCGCAGAACATCCTGAAGTGCGTGCGGCGCTGTGGTCTCGAAGTGCGCGATCTCATCCTGCAGCCGCTCGCCTCCGCCAGCGCGACGCTCTCCGAGGACGAGAAGGACCTCGGCGTCGCCCTCGTCGACATCGGTGGCGGCACGGCCGACATCGCTGTGTTCACCCACGGTGCGATCCGGCACACGGCAGTGATCCCGATCGCCGGCGACCAGATCACGAACGACATCGCGATGGCGCTGCGCACGCCCACGAAGGACGCCGAAGAGATCAAGCGCAAGTACGGCTGCGCGCTGCGGCAGTTGGCGGACCCGGCCGAGATGGTCGAGGTGCCGGGCGTCGGTGATCGCGATCCGCGCCTGCTGTCGCGGCAGACGCTCGCGGAGGTGATCGAGCCGCGCGTCGAGGAGTTGTACTCGCTGGTCCAGGCCGAACTGCGGCGCAGCGGTTACGAGGACCTCCTGTCGTCCGGCATCGTCATCACCGGCGGCAGTGCAGGCATGCAGGGCATGGTCGAACTGGGCGAGGAGGTCTTCCACATGCCCGTTCGGCTCGGGGTGCCGAACTACCTGGGCCCACTGGCCGAGGTGGTCCGCGGCCCGCGCAACTCCACGGGCATCGGCCTGCTGATGGCCGCCCACGAACAACAGAAGAGAAGAGATCTGGTGAAGCTGTCGAGCGGCAGTTTCCAGCAGGTGTTCACACGCATGAAGGAATGGTTCGCGGTCAATTTCTGACGCGACAAGGGCAACGCAGTTCCACTTTCGATTCGCACCCACCCAGCACGAGGAGCCATAACAATGTTCGAGATCATCGATACCCAACCCCAGGAAGCTGTCATCAAGGTGATCGGCGTGGGCGGCTGCGGCGGCAACGCCGTGGACCACATGATCGACCGCGGCGTCGACGGCGTGGAGTTCATCTGCCTGAACACCGATGCGCAGGCTCTGAAGCGCAATCGTGCGAACCGCGTGCTGCAACTCGGCGGCGACGTCACCAAGGGTCTCGGTGCCGGTGCGAACCCCGAGGTCGGCAAGCGCGCGGCGATGGAAGATCGCGAGCGCATCGTCGAACTGATCGAAGGTGCGGACATGCTGTTCCTGACGGCCGGCATGGGTGGCGGCACGGGGACGGGTGCTGCGCCGATCGTGGCCGAAGTGGCCCGCGAACTGGGGATCCTCACCGTGGCGGTGGTGACCAAGCCGTTCTCGTTCGAAGGCAAGCGTCTGCGCGTCGCGCAGCAGGGCCTCGAGGAACTCGGCCGCCACGTCGATTCGCTCATCGTGATCCCGAACGACAAGCTGATGGCCGTCCTCGGCGAGGACATCTCGATGCTGGACGCCTTCAAGGCGGCGAACAGCGTGCTGCACGGTGCCGTTGCCGGCATCGCGGAAGTGATCAAGTGCCCGGGCCTGGTGAACGTCGACTTTGCAGACGTGCGCACGGTGATGTCCGAGATGGGCATGGCGATGATGGGTTCGGCGATGGCGTCCGGTCCGCACCGCGCGGCCGAGGCGGCGGAACAGGCCGTGGCGAGCCCGTTGCTCGAGGATGTCAACCTGGCAGGGGCTCGGGGCGTCCTGGTCAACATTACGGCCAGCACCAATCTGAAAATGAAGGAAGTGCACGAGGTGATGAACACGATCAAGGCGTTCACGGCCGAGGACGCGACCGTCATCGTCGGTACCGTCATCGATGAGACGCTCGGCGAGAATCTGCGTGTGACGATGGTCGCCACCGGTCTCGGTTCCCCGATCACCCGTCAGCAGGCGAAGCCGCTGCAGGTGATCCGGACGGGAACCGATCCGGCCCCGCTCGTGTCTTCCGAGCCGAACTACGGGGATCTGGACACCCCGGCAGTGATCCGCCGTCGTAACCGCGATGCGACCATCGAGGCCATGAAGCAGTCCGGCATCGAGACGCTCGACATCCCGGCCTTCCTGCGCAAGCAGGCCGACTGAGGGCGGTGGCATCGTCGTCCGGGAGCGCCGGTCTTCGCGGGCCGGCGCTGTGATACCCTTTTCACCCTTCGATCAACGACATGCCGCCTGCCTCAACCCAAGCCCCGACAGTGCCCTCCGAGATGCTCCGCCAACGAACCCTGAAGAATGTCGTGCGTGCGACCGGCGTCGGTCTGCACACCGGCGAGAAGGTGGTGCTCACCCTGCGGCCGGCTGCGCCGTCCACCGGCATCGTCTTCCACCGGGTCGATCTTCCGGAACAGGTGGACATCGCGGCGGGACCCTACGCGGTGAAGGACACCCGGTTGTCATCATGTCTGGAGCAGGATGGAGCCAGGGTGTCGACGGTGGAGCACCTGATGTCGGCGCTGGCGGGTCTGGGCATCGACAACGTGCATATCGACCTGACATCGGCAGAGGTGCCGATCATGGACGGCAGCGCGGCCCCCTTCGTGTTCCTCATCCAGTCGGCCGGTGTCGAGGAGCAGAACGTCCCCAAGAAATTCATCCGCGTGCGTGAGTCGGTCGAGGTGCGTCATGGCGACAAGTGGGCCCGCCTCGATCCGCACGACGGGTTCCGCCTCGAGTTCTCGATCGATTTCCGGCATCCCGCCTTCGACATCACCGGCAACAACGTCGTGGTGGATTTCGCGACGAACTCCTACGTGAAGGAAGTGAGCCGCGCGCGGACTTTCGGGTTCATGCACGAGGTCGAGAGCATGCGTGCCCAGGGTCTCGCCCTCGGGGGGAGCCTCGACAACGCGATCGTGATGGACGAGTACCGGGTCCTGAACGCCGACGGTCTGCGGTACGAGGATGAGTTCGTGAAGCACAAGGTGCTCGACGCCATCGGCGACCTGTACCTCCTCGGGCATCCGCTGATCGGCGCCTTCAGCGCCCACAAGTCCGGCCATGCCCTGAACAACGCGCTGCTGCGCCGCCTGCTGGAAGACGAGCGGGCCTGGGAGTTCGCCGAGTTCCCCCAGAGCGCGCTCGCTCCCGCGTTCGCTCAGCTCCAGGCGCAGCCGGTCTGACGGTCGGCGGCGCTGAGGCGGCCCGCAGCGTCCGATGCTGATCCTCCGGATCTTCGGGTTTCTGGTGCTGCTCTCGATCGGCGGTTCGCTCGCCTTCTTCGCCTTCACCCGCGATCGCCGGTATCTCACGCTGGCCGCCAGGATCTTTCGCGTGGCCATCTACTTCGCCGCTGCCTTCATGGCGTTCTACGTGCTGGAACGCGTCATCCTCGTGGTTTGAGCGGGTCCCGGCGCTGACGGTTGAGCATCCGTTCGAGGGCACTCCGAAGAGGGGAAGGCGGGATGTCCGACGCAAGGTGCGCCAGCGCCTCACGGGCGGCAGGGGTCACGATCGCCTTTTTCT
>VYME01000103.1_pt1 | contig 46403 bp, 36 predicted proteins | sample 5115281 | NCBI WGS metagenome assembly VYME01 (sample SAMN12291780, study PRJNA351875) | freshwater metagenome | isolation source: freshwater lake | place: USA: Michigan, Wintergreen Lake | collected 2013-08-08
GCCCGCACTGCCACCGGGCGCGCGACATATAGCCGTCGACCTCGCGGACACCGCCGGGCTCGCGGCCGCGGCAGCGGGCGTCCGTGTCGTGGTGCACGCCGTCAATCCGCCGTACACCCGGTGGACGACAGACCTGCTGCCACTTGCGAACCAGGGAATGGATGTCGCCCGGCGGCTCGACGCACTCTTCATGCTCCCGGGGAACGTCTACAACTTCGGCGCCGGCATGCCTCCGCTGCTCTTGGAGGACACGCCCCAGCAACCGACCGCGCGCAAGGGGCGGCTGCGCTGCGACCTGGAAGCGGAAATGGCCGCGCGCGCCGATCGTGGGCTGCGCAGCGTCGTGATCCGGGCCGGCGACTTCTTCGGCGCCGGCACCGGCACGTGGTTCGACCTGGTCATGCTCAAGTCGATGGCGCAGGGCAAGCTCGTGTATCCCGGGCCCACCGACATCCCCCATGCCTGGGCGTGGCTGCCCGATCTCGCACGCGCATTCGTTGCCGTGGCCGAGGCGCAGCTCGACCAGCCCTTCGTGCGCCTGCACTACCCGGGCTACACCCTCACCGGCACCGAACTGCTCGACGCGGTGATCCGCGCGGCGACCTCTCTCGGCCTCGCGCCGTCGGCGCGCTTCCGCAGGCGTGGGATGCCGTGGGGCATCATCCGCCTCGGCGGTCTGGTGGTCCCGATGTGGCGCGAGATCGCAGAGATGGCGTACCTCTGGGAGGTCCCGCATGCGCTCGACGGCTCCACCTTGCGCCGCCTGATCGGGGACATCCCGACGACCTCCCTGGAGATCGCGATGCGCGACACGCTCCAGGCACTCGCACCACGCGTCCCACCGGGGTAGCCCCAGGCGGTGCAGGTCGTCGACGCCGGGATCCTGCGCAGGAATTCCCGCGACTTGACCAGGGGGTTGCACCTTTCCGATGCAGGCTAGAAGATGCCGCGAAGGGGCCTCCATTTCCGGTCGTGCCGCGCGCTGCCCCCTCACGAGGCGCGGCCGCAGGGTGACGATGACGAATCCGTTCGAGGCGAGATCGAATGATCGGGCCGCGCTGGCCTCCGGCCCGCGCCGACAATCGTGGTGGGCGACGACTCCGATCTGGTGCTGGCTTCTGCTGCTGACAGCGCTCGCGGCATCCTTCGGGGTGTCGGAGTGGGAGCAGAGAGACGCCACCGAGCAGACTGCACGCCGTGCCCACACCCAGGCCCGGCGCATCATCGACGCGTTCGAAGCCGATCTGGCGAAGCTCGAACTGATTGCCCGCAGCGTCGTGTCGACGCTCGCCGCCGGGGCCCGCTTCGATGAGCGGAACTGGTCGAGATACGTCGACGGGTTGCGACTCCAGGATGCCTACGGCGATGCGATCCTCTCGGTCGCATTCGCGGAACGGGTCCCTCAGGCGGTGCTCGAGCAGCATCTGGCGAGTCAGCGACGCCTGCATGCGGAATACGCCGTCAAGCCCGACATGGTGCGCGACACCTACTATCCGATCGTGCTGATGAGGCGGATCACGGAGCCGGAGGTCCCGGCGCCGATCGGCTTCGATCCGTTCACCGTGCCCGAGCGGCGCGCGGCCATGGCTGCGGCGCTCGCAAGGCGGGACATCACGTACTCCGGCGCGATCATCCAGGTCCGGGCGTCCGGGCCCGACAGCGCGGGCGCCCCCAGCACGGCACCCGGCGTCATCCTGGTCTCGCCCGTGTTTCCGGAGGAAGCCGACCGGCCGGAGTCCGGATTCGTCGGGATCACGTTTCGCCCGAATCAGTTCATCGCACGCACCGTGGGGACGGCCACGGGGATCGGCGCTACGCTGACGCTGACCACCGGGGAATCCGGACCGGTCGAACTGCGGATCGGCAGCCCGGGGCCATCGGGCGATGTCACGGTCCGCGAGACCACCGACATCACGCGCGGCGATGCCCGCTGGCGGCTGGACGTGGTCGTGCACGACACCATCCCGACACAGACGGCCCTGCTGGCGACTCTGATCGCCGGGTCACTGGCGCTTTTCGGGTTGGCCATTGCCTTCGACCGCGGTCGGCAGCAAGCCCGCGCCGCACTCGCGGAGGCTCGCGCGGACGGAGACGCCCGTTTCCGCGATTTCGCCAAGGACGCCCCGTTCATCCTCTGGGTGTGCGATCGCGACCTGCAACCGACGTTCGTGAACGACGCGTGGGGCGAAGCCACCGGGCAACCGAGCGAGGTCGCGCGAGGGCGAGGCTGGCGCGACTTCGTGCACCCGGACGACCTCCCGGCCGTCACCGAGACGTTCCGCAAGGTCGTGCTGGCACCGGCGCCCTGCACGGTGCGGGCACGGACCCGGATGAAGGACGGCAGCTACCGCTGGTACCTGGCGAACGTGCGTCCGCGACGCGATGCGGACGGCAATCACGTGGGCTTCATCGGGATCACGTTCGACATCGACGAGCTGAAGTCCGCCGAGAACGCCCTGGAGCGCGAGCGCGGCCTGCTGCGCGGCGTGCTCGATGGATCCCCCGCCTGCATCTTCGCCAAGGACGTCGACCATCGGTACATCCTGATGAACCCCGCGGTGAAGGATCTCATGGGTCTCGAGGCGGACAAGTTCATCGGCAGGACGGACATCGATTTCTACCCGCCCGAGGCTGCCGCGCTGAACATGTCCCAGGACGACTACGTCCTGCAGCACGGGGCGTCGCTGCGGACCCAGGAACCGTTCGTCGACGGAGGAGGTCGCCGACGGTGGATGCTGAAGACCAAGAATCCGGTCACGCTGTCGACCGGCGAACAGATGGTGGTCGGGTGGGCCCTGGACATCACGGACCTGAAGCGGCTCGAAACCGAAGCTGCGGTGGCGCGCCGTCGTATCGAGGCGCTCCATCAGCTCGCCACACGGACGCTCGCGGGCGAATCGCCGGCGGCGCTCCGCGACCTCGCCATCGGTGCGATCGAGACGCTGATCGCCGGCGCCCGCGCGCGGCTCCTACCGCTGTCAGGCGCCGCCACCGACAGAGCCACGCCCGAGGGGTTCGAGCACGCGCCCGCGGCACTTGCTCTCCTCCAATCAGGGAACCCCATGGTTCTCCCGGGCGGCGCGTCGGACCTCCCTGCCGAGGAGTCCGCCGGGCTGCTGCCCGGAGATGCGCGCGCGCGGATCACGGCGCCGCTCGGTGCCGGCGACCGGCTCCGTGGCGCCCTCAGCGTCGAGTCCGACGACGAGAGGGACTGGACTGCCGACGAGATCCAGGCGACGGTCGAGATTGCGGGGGCGCTGACCGCAGCACTGGAGTTCTGCGACTCGCGGGCCGAGCGGGACCGCGCCGAGTGCGCACTGAACGAATCCCGCCTCCTGCTCGACGGCATCATCGAGGGCCTCCCGGTCGGGCTGGCCGTGAAGGACGAGACCGGTCGATGGATCCTGACGAACGAAGCCCTCGCCGCGATCACCGGCCGCCCCAGGGACTCGCTCGTCGGGCGCACCAACGACGAGATCTTCCCCCCCGATGTGGCGCGCGTGTTCGACGAAGAGGACGATGCGGTGATGGACACGGGCGTCCCGGTCTCCGTCGAATGGCAGATCACGAATCCGGCCAGCCGGATGCCCTGGGTCGTGAAGTCGAAATCGCGCCTCACCCTGCCGGACGGCCGACGTTTCCTGATCTCGGCGATGGCCGACATCACCCCGCAGAAGCAGGCCATTCTGGAGGTCGAACGCAACCGGCGCTTCCTGGATGCCCTGTTGAACGCACTTCCGCAGGCCGTGTACGTACGCGACCGCGCTGGGGTCGTCATCCTCGCGAATCAGGCCTACTTCCACCACACTCAGCGACGCCCGGACGAGGTCATGGGCCGCTCGACGCGGGAGATCTACGGCGACGCGGTCGGCCTCATCCTCGAACGCCAGGACGAGGAAGTCTGGGCCGCCGGGAAGGCCGTCACGTTCGAGCAGCGGACCATGGACCCGCGCATCATCGCGCGCTGGCAACTCAAGTCCAAGACGCCGATCACCATGGAGGACGGCAGCCGGTACATGGTCGGCGTGTCCGCCGACATCACGCCGCTCAAGCAGGCCGCGGCGGATCTCGAACGCAGCAAGCAGTTCGTGGAAGCGCTCATCGACGCCGTGCCGCAGGGCATCTTCGTGAAGGACGCCGAGGGACGCTGGATCCTCGTGAACGAGACGTTCCTGCGCCTTCTCCACCTGCGTCGCGGCGACATCATCGGCCGCACGAACCGGGAGATCTTCGGTCCCGTGAACGGCGCGCGCTTCGACGAGCAGGACGAGATCGCTTGGCGCGGCTCGGCCCCCCTTCTGTACGAGGAGGAGTCGCCCACCACGATCGACGGGGCGACGATGTGGCAGAGCAAGTCGAAGACGGCCATGACGATGGCCGATGGCAGCCGGTATCTCATCTGCACCGTCCTGGACTCCACGGATCGACGCAGCGCCGATCTGGCGCTCCAGCGCAATCGCGCCTTCCTCAACGCGATCATCGACGCGGTGCCGGTGCTGATCTTCGTGAAGGATGCGGCGCACCGGGTCGGGCGCGCGGCGACGTCATCGGGCGGACGGACTTCGACCTGCTGCCCCCGGAGCACGCCGCACGCGCGTTCGCCGAGGACGACGCCGTGCTGGCCGGCGGCCCGCCGGTCACCACCGAACAGCTCATCCGGTTCGGCGACGAGCCGCCGCGGTGGTTGCTGATGACGAAGGTCGCGACAACCCTGGACGACGGGTCCCGCTGCGTCATCTCCGCGAACCTCGACATCACGGCACGCACTCGCGCCGAACAGGAAGCGCTCGAGGCGCGTGCACGGCTGGAGGTCCTGAACGGCATTGCCGCGGACATGACCGCGGGGGTGGCATTGCCGGACCTCATCAGCCGGGCGATGACGCGCATGTCCGTCGCGCTGGGCGGACTCGCGGTGGGGTTCTGGTCGCGATCTTCGTCGGAGACGTACGCGCTCACGACCCACGTCGGTCCGATGCCGGAGGACGCCGCCGCCCATCGCACCTTCCGCTCCGCCTTCACGCCGCACGGTCTCGACGCCCTGTCACGCGGCGAAGTCGTCGTGGACTTCGGCACAGGCGGAGACCATGCGGACGACGGGCGCACACCCGCCTTCATCGCCGTGCCGATCCGCACCACGCACACGCCGCAGCCACGCGCGCTGCTCACGCTCTGCGCGCCCGCACCCCGCGCATGGCGGGACCACGAGCGGCAGACCATCACCGAAGTGGGCGAGGCGATGACGCTGGCGATTCTCAAGGCCGACGCCGACGCCGAACACGCCCGGGTGGAGGCGGAACTGCGCGACAGCGAGGCCGTCCTGAGGGCCACCGTCTGGGCCTCGGACCTCGGCCTGTGGACCCTCGATCTCGTGGACGGCACGGTGCGCTATTCGGCCCGCTGGAAGTCACAGCTGGGCTTCGAGCCCGGCGAACTTGCCGATCGCTTCGAGATCTGGGACGAGCGTCTCCATCCGGATGACAAGGCCAGTGCCAATCGGGCGGTCAGCGACGCCATCGCATCGGGTGGCGGGCTCTTCCAAGCCGAGTTCCGGCTGCGGCACCGCGACGGCACCTGGCGCAGCATCCTCTCCCGGGCCCAGGTGCAGCGCGACACCGACGGGCGGGCCGTCCGGATGGTCGGGGGCCATATCGATGTCACCGACTACCGGCGCGCTCAGGAGGAACTCCGCCAGCATCGCGACGAACTCGAACTGCTCGTCGCCGAGCGCACAACCGAAGCCGTGCGCGCCAAGGAACTCGCCGAGGCGGCCAACCGGGCCAAGTCCGAGTTCCTCGCCAACATGTCGCACGAGCTTCGCACACCGATGCACGCGATCCTCTCCTTCTCGCGCCTCGGCCGGGACCGCATGCAGAACGGCACCGCCGAGTTGTCGAAGATCGCGACCTATCTCTCCCGGATCGAACAGAGCGGACTCCGGCTCCTGGGCCTGCTCAACGATCTTCTGGATCTCTCGAAGCTCGAGGCCGGGAAGATGCGCTACGACTTCAGCCTGCACGACCTGTCCGACGTGGTGGCCACGGTGGTCGCAGAGTTGCAGGCGTATGCGCAGGAGCGCGGCGTCCTCGTGAGGGTTCCACCGGTCGCCTCGCCCGTGCGTGCCTTCTGCGATGCGGAACGGATCGGTCAGGTCGTGAGGAACCTCCTCTCGAACGCCATCAGGTTCACGGGCCGGAACCAGTCGGTGACGGTGGAGGTCCGCGGGGATCAGATCCTCCCGGCCGGCGATGGCACCTCCCGCATCGCCGCGCTGGTGCGGGTGATCGACGAGGGGATCGGCATTCCGGAGGAGGAACTCGAACGGGTCTTCGACAAGTTCGTGCAGAGCAGCGCGACCGCCAGCGGTGCCGGGGGAACCGGCCTAGGGCTGGCGATCTGCCGGGAGATCGCCACGCATCACGGCGGGCGCATCTGGGCGGCCAACAATCCCACCGGCGGCGCATGCTTCACCTTGCTGATCCCGATCGAACCGCCTCCCGCGATCGGCGTCCCGCCGGGGCTCCAGGACGCCGCGGCCTGACGCATCGCGGGCCGGCCGGATGGCCGTCCCCGGCTCGCGAAGCCAAGCCCGCTTCCACTACACTCCGGGGCCACTCCACCGCCGCCGAGAACACGACGTGTCCCCCACTCCCTTCGATTTCGCCGCCGTGCTGCGCGCCGACCTGCCGCCCGCCGCCGCCCGTTACAACGGGTTCCCGAAGTTCAATTTCGTGGGCGGCCACAACGACGAGGGCAGCGTCCCTGTCGAGGACCTCGTCGAGGCGGCACAGCGGGTCCTCAGGCGCGAGGGGCACACGCTCGCGACGTACGGCATGCAGAGCGGGCCCCTGGGCTACCGGCCGCTGCGAGAGTTCATCGTGCGCAAGCTCGCGAAGGATGCGGGCATCACCTGCACCGCGGACGAAGTGCTGATCACCTCCGGATCGCTGCAGGGGCTGGACCTCGTGAATGCCGCGCTCGTCGCCCCCGGCGACACGGTGATCGTCGAGGAGATGACCTACGGGGGCGCCATCAGCCGGCTGAAGCGCGCCGGCGCGAACATCGTCGGCGTGCCCGTGGACGATGATGGACTCAGTGCCGACAGGCTCGAAGCAGCACTCGACGATCTCGCGGCGCGGGGCATCCGCGCGAAGTACATCTACACGATCCCGACCGTGCAGAACCCCACCGCCACGGTCATGAGCGAGGGCCGTCGACGCGAGATCATCGCGCTGTCGGAAAAGCACGGCGTGCCGATCTTCGAGGACGAATGCTATTCGGACCTCGTGTGGACCGGCGAGCGTCCGGTCGCGATCTACTCGATGGTCGCCGACGACCGGGTCGTCCACATCGGATCGTTCTCCAAGTCGATCGCGCCGGCCCTGCGCATCGGCTATCTGGTGGCGAAGTGGCCACTCATGTCGCGGATCCTCGCGATCAAGACGGACGGCGGCACGCCGGCCCTCGACCAGATGGTCCTCGCCGAGTACTGCAACGACCACTTCGACGAGCACATCGTGCCCCTGCGGAGAACGCTGCGCGGCAAGCTCGTGGTGATGATGGAATCCCTGCGCGAGCGCTTCGGCGACGAGGTCGAGTTCGACGATCCGGCAGGTGGCATCTTCCTCTGGATGAAGCTGCCGGCGCCGGTGGACACGAGCCGCCTCGAACAGCTTGCGACACGGTCCGGCATCACCATCAATCCCGGCGCGGAATGGATGACCGATCCCGTGGGCGGCCGGCAGCGCCTGCGCCTGTGCTTCGCGCATCCGAGCGAACAGGTGATCCGCGAGGGCGTCGCCCAGCTGGCGGAGATCTGCCATCGGGAGTTCGGCGTACCGAAGCGCGATCCCGGACGCCATCGCTGACGCCGCCTTTCCCGAACACTCCCACCGCACAGGTCCACCGCATGAACTTCAGCTTCGAAACCACACCCCGCATCCTCTGCGAACAGGGCAGCGCCCGCCGCCTCGGCGACATCGCCCGCGATCTCGGGATGCGTCACGTCTACCTGGTCACCGATCGTTTCCTCCACGAGTCCGGCCTGACCCGCGAAGCCGAGGCGAGCCTGGCCGCGGCGGGCCTGCGCGTGACGGTGTTCGCGGATGTGCAGGCCGATCCGCCGGAGGGCAGTGTCGACGCCGCCGTGGCCGACGCGATTGCCAAAGGCGTGGACGGCGTGATCGGTCTCGGTGGCGGCAGTTCCATGGACACCGCGAAGCTGGTGGCGCTCCTCGCCCGCACACCGCAGCCGCTGCCATCCATCTACGGCATCGGTCTCGCGAAGGGTCCGCGCCTGCCGCTCATCCAGGTCCCCACCACGGCCGGCACCGGATCGGAAGTCACGGCGATCTCGATCACCACCACGCCGACCAGCGAGAAGAAGGGTGTCGTCTCGCCGCTCCTGTATCCCGATGTCGCGGTGCTCGACAGCCTGCTCACGCTGGGCCTGCCGCCGCGGGTGACTGCGATGACCGGCGTCGATGCAATGGTCCACGCCATCGAGGCCTTCACGTCGCGCGTGAAGAAGAATCCGCTCTCCGACGCTCTCGCGTTGAAGGCGCTGGTCCTCCTCCACGATAACATCCGCACGGTCGTGAAGGACGGCCGCAACGCCGACGCGCGTGAAGCCATGCTGCTCGGTTCGCTGTTCGCGGGGATGGCCTTCGCGAATGCGCCGGTGGCCGCCGTGCATGCGCTCGCGTATCCCCTGGGCGGGCACTATCACCTGCCCCATGGCCTGACGAACGCGCTCGTGATGGTGCCCGTGCTGGAGTTCAACATGCCAGCCGCGGCCGCTCTGTACGCGCAGCTCGGCCGTGCGATGCTGCCGTCGCTCCAGTCCGCCGATGACGCGACGGCCTCGGCAGGATTCCTCGATGCGATCCGGCAGCTCGTGGCCGAGATGCCCTTCGAACAGACGCTCCGGGCCGCGGGCGTGCCCGAGGGCGACCTGCCGATGCTCGCGACGGACGCGATGAAGGTGACGCGGCTGCTGGTGAACAACCCGCGCGACGTGACGTACGAGGATGTGCTCGGGATTTACGGCGCGGTGTTGTAGGAGCGGTTGGCAATCGATGTAGGAGGTAGGAGCGACGGATGCACCGTCGTCGCCGGGATTGGATCGCGCTTCTGTAGGAGCGGGCCATGCCCGCGAAAGCGACGGTTCCGGTTGAGGCGTTTCCTTGCATCGACCGCTTTCGGGGCCATGGGCCCCTCCTACACGAACCGTCGCTCCGATCTCGGACCGCCAGCGCACCATGGCCTGTAGGAGCGGCCCATGGCCGCGAAAGCGCCGGTTTCGGTTGAGGCGTTTCCTTGCATCGACCGCTGTCGCGGCCATGGGCCGCTCCTACAGGGGCGTGGCCCCCTCCTACAAGGGCGTTACGCCGCCTGCTCCAGCGTCGGCGCGCTGTCTTCCAGCGTCAACCGACGCATGTCCCGCTTGTACTTCTTGTCGTCGAACGGACGGGCGCGATGCATCGTGCAGCGGTTGTCCCAGATCACGAGATCGTGCTCCCGCCAGGGATGGCTGTAGACGAACTCGCGCTGCGTGGCGTGCTCCGTGAGATCGCGGATGAACGCCATCGCTTCCGGGCGCAGCCAGCCGTGGATCGTGCCGATGTGCGCCGACAGATACAGGCTCAACCGCCCGGACCCCGCGTGGCGACGCACCAGACGCTGGGGCACGGGCGCGAACCACTCGCGCTCCTCCGGCGTGAAGTCGTCGAACCCCAGCAGCGCCCGCGAGTAGATGAGGGAATGGTCGCAGACCAGCGGGCGCGCGACCTCCTGCAGATCTGCGGGCAGCGCGTCCCACGCAGCGCGCATGTCGGCGAACTCGGTGTTCGGCGCCGACGGTGGAAGCACCCGCGCATGCAGCATCGAGTACTTGGCCGGCGTCGCCTTGAAGCTGCTGTCGCTGTGCCACAGCAGGCTCCCGAGATTGAACACCCGCCGGCGATCGTCGGCAGCGAGGATGGAGCCGTCGACGCCGAGGTTCGAGATGTCGACCATCTCGCGATGCTTCAGCCGCTGCCGATCCGCAGCCACCACGGCCTGCATCGGCTCCAGCGGACCGAGGGAGCTGGCGAAGGCGAGCTGCTGGTCGTCGTCGATGCGCTGGTCGCGCAGCACGACCACGGCATGGCGATCCATCGCGTCGTCGATCCAGCGGGCGAGTTCCGGCGTCGGCGGTTGCCGGAGATCGACACCCTCGACCTCCACGGCGAAGAGCGGGTGCAACGGGCGCACATCGAAGTTCATCGTAGGGCTCCCGATCAGACCGTCGCGGCCGACGGAGCGGTCGAGAGAACATCGTCCGAGCCCGTCGCAAGTGGCGCCCAGTTGCGCGAGCGCACGTAGTCGGGGCGCGGATTCGGCACATCGAGCGGGCGGTTCACCACGGGGTTGTAGACATAGTAGAGGTGCCAGCGGTCATGCCGCGAGAGGTTGTGACCGGAGGCATGCAGGATGTTGCAGTGGAAGAACACCACCGTGCCGGGCGCGCCGGTGATCGGCACCGGCTCCGGGCTCGTCTCCATGATGCGGACCAGATCGGCCTTCGGCACGATCCACAGCCGGTACGCCGTGGTGCGATCGTCCATCTCGGACGCCAGATCGCCGAGCCGATGACTGCCGGGGATGAAGTACAGGCAGCCACTCATCGGCGTGGGCTCGTCCAGCATGATCAGGGCCGTCGTCATGTCGGAACGGGCAATGCCGTCGCGCTTCCACGCGCCGTAGTCCTGGTGCCATTGCCAGACGGAACCGTCGATGGCCGTCTTCAGGTTGCACTTCGTGTGATGGATGTACAGGGCCTCGTCACCGAGCAGCTGCTGCGCCGCGCCCAGCACTCGCGGGGATCGGGCGACGTTGCGGAACAGCGTCGATGCCGTGGGGCCGTCGGCCTCGTGGACCCGGTAGATCGTCTTGGCGATGCCACCCGCCCGTTCGCGCACGAGATGATCGGTGTCGATCCCCTGGATGCGGACCAGCTCACGCTTCATGGCCGCGACCTCGGCGGCGTCGAACAGGCCTTCGATGACCAGGAACCCGTCCCGGTCGTACTGCGCCAGCTGCGTGTCGGTGAATTGCATCGATCCTCCCTCGGGCGGACTCGAACGGGCCCGCTCCCCCTGTCGCCCGCATGGTATGGCACTCACGTGCGCGCGACAAACGGCGTCGTCGGGAGCTGATGACGCCGGTCATGATGACTGACGCAACGAACCCGCCCTCGCGCGGTCCGACCTGCGTGCCCAGTGCGACGCCAGCGGCCATTCGAATTGCGATACGCTCCAGAGTCGAACCACCCACCATGCCATCGTCCGTGCCCGATCCCGCCGTTTCGTTGCCCGAGGAGCCGACGCTCGCCTTGCTGGCGAAAGGACGCTCCGCCGTCATCACGCGCATCCGCACGTCTTCCGTCCCGGCGATCACCGAGCACATCCATCGTTTGCGCGAACTGGGCTTCCTCCCCGGTGAGCGCGTGCGTGTGGTGGCGAAGGGCTTTCCGGCGGGCGATCCGATCGCCGTGCGCATCGGCCACGCGACGTTCGCAGTGCGCCGGTTCGAAGCCGAACTCATCGAAGTGAACGCCGGCGAGAGCCCATGACCGCCGGCGCCGCCCTGACCACGCTGGCGCTCGTCGGCAAGCCCAACTGCGGGAAGACGGCCCTCTTCAACCGCCTCACCGGCGCAAGACAGAAGGTCGCGAACTACGCGGGCGTCACCGTGGAGCGCAAGGAAGGGCGGTTCACGGGGCCCTCGGGCACGACCTGGCGCATCCTCGACCTGCCGGGCGCCTACAGCCTCACCGCCGCAACGCCCGACGAGGCCGTGACCCGGGATGTGCTGCTCGGCACACGCCCCGACGAGGCGATCCCCGACGGCATCGTGTTCGTCGTCGACGCGACCAACCTCGCGCTCAATCTGCGGATGGTGCTCGAGGTCGTGCGGCTCGGCCGACCCATGGTGGTGGCCCTCAACATGGCGGACATCGCCCGCGCCCGCGGCATCGAGATCGACGTGCCGCGCCTCTCGACAGCGCTCGGCGTCCCGGTGGTGGAGACCATCGCCGTGCGTGCCGGGGGCGAGCAGGCGCTGCTGGCGGCACTCGAGCGTCTGGCGACACCGGCCATCGATGCTTCGGCCGTCGGTGTCGGCATGCCGTCCCCGGAAGCGATGGCCGCGGAGGTCCGCGCGATCGTGGCGTCCTGCGTGCGCGAGCCGGTGCGGGAGAACACGACCACCGAGCGCCTCGACCGCGTGCTCCTGCATCCCCTGGCGGGTCCGGTGGTGCTGGCGATCGTGCTGTTCCTCGTCTTCCAGGCCGTCTTCAGCTGGGCGCAGGCGCCGATGGATCTCATCGAGGCGGCCGTGGGATGGTGCGGCGAGCAGGTGAAGGCGCTGATCCCCGACGGCATGCTCCAGAGCCTGCTGGTCGAAGGCATCCTCGGCGGCACGGGCAGCGTGCTCGTCTTCCTGCCGCAGATCCTGATCCTGTTCCTGTTCATCCTCGCGCTGGAGGAAAGCGGCTACCTGCCGCGCGCGGCGTTCCTCCTCGACCGGCTGATGGGGCGCGTGGGCCTGTCGGGCCGCGCCTTCATCCCGCTCCTTTCCAGCTTCGCGTGTGCGGTCCCCGGCATCATGGCAACGCGGACGATCCAGAACCCGCGCGAGCGGCTCGTGACGATCATGATCGCGCCACTCATGACCTGCTCGGCGCGGCTACCCGTGTACGCCCTGATCATCGCGGCGTTCATTCCCGCCGGGACGGTCGGCGGCGTCTTCAATCTGCAGGGGGCCGTGCTCTTCGCGCTGTACGTGGCAGGGGTCGCGAGCGCGATGGCCGTGGGCTATGTGGCAAAGCGGCTGGGCGCCCGTGACCGCATCCAGCCGCTGCTGATGGAACTCCCCGACTACCACTGGCCGAATCTGCGCAGCCTCGCGATCGGCCTGTGGGAGCGGGCGCGCATCTTCCTCGCCCGGGTGGGTGGGATCATCCTGTCGCTCATGATCCTGCTCTGGTTCCTCAGCAGTTTCCCGAGCCCGCCCGCGGACGCGACGCTGCCGCCGATCGCCTACAGCTACGCGGGGTCAATCGGACGGGCGCTCGAGGTGGTCTTCGCGCCGATCGGGTTCAACTGGCAAATCTCGATCGCCCTCGTCCCCGGGCTGGCCGCGCGAGAAGTGGCTGTCGGCGCGCTGGGCACCGTCTACGCCCTCTCCCAGACGGGGGACGACATCTCGGCGACGCTCGCCCCGATCATCGCCGGCTCGTGGAGTCTGCCGACCGCGTTGTCGCTCCTCGCGTGGTACGTGTTCGCGCCACAATGCATCTCGACCCTGGGGGTCGTGAAACGCGAGACCAACAGCTGGTTCTATCCGGTCGCGATGGCGGGGTATCTCTTCGCCCTCGCCTACGCGGCGTCGTTCGTCACGTACCGCGCAGCACTCTGGTGGGTGGGAGCCTGAAGATGCTCGAAGGTGTTCTCGTGGGGTTGATCATCGCGGCCGCTGCCTTCAGCGTCGCGCGGCGGTTCCTGCCACGTCGCTGGTTCGGCGTACGCGATGCCGTCGCGCCGAAGGCCGGGTGCGACACCGGATGCGGCGCCTGCGGCGGCTGCGGGTCAGGGGCGCCGCCGTCCAACGCCGTCGCGAAACCGATCACTCGAGGCTGAGGCCCGCCTCCCGGATCACCGACCCCCATCGCGCGGACTCGTCGGCGATGAACTTCACGAACTCCGACTGCGCCGCCGGGGCGGCGATCACGCCGGCCTCGTCCAGCTTCTGGACCACGACCGGTGTCTTGAGGATCTCGTCCAGCACCGCCCCGAGACGGGCTGCCACCGCCGCGGGCGTCCCCGCCGGGACGACGATGCCCTGCCAGGCGAAGGCATCGAACCCCGCCGCCCCCGACTCGTCCAGCGTCGACACGCCCGGCATCGCGTCGAGGCGCGCTCTCGTACCCACGGCGAGGACCTTGATGCGCCCGCCGGCCATCGCCCCCCGCACCGTCGGCAGATCCAGGAAGGCAGCATCGAGCCGGGCACCGAGGAGGTCCTGCAGCACGGGGGCCGCCCCCTTGTAGGCGACGTGGGCGGCGTGGAGTCCGGCCCGCCGCGCGTACAGCGCCATCGCGAGATGATGGGGTGAGCCCAGACCGGGACTCCCGTAGGTGATCTCGCCCGATCGGCCCTTCGCGTGGAGCATCGCGAGCGTGCGGGTCTCGCCCTCGGCAGGCGCGACGAGCAGCAGCGGGATGCGGGCGACGCGGGCGACCGGGAGGAGATCCTTCTGCGGGTCGTACGAGAGCTTCCGGTACAGCGTCTTGTTGGTGGCGAGCGTCGCGCTGTCGGCCAGCATGATGATGTGCCCGTCGGCCGGCGCCCGCGCGACGAAGTCGGCAGCGATGTTCGTCCCCGCCCCGGGTCGGTTCTCGACGACGACGCCCTTGCCGAGCTTCGCCGTCAGCTCGGCAGCGAGGGTCCGGCCGATGAAATCCGTGGCACCGCCCGGCGGATACGGCACCACGAGCCGGATCTCCTTCGAGGGATAGTCCGCGGCGTGGACGAGCCGCGTCAGGCAGGCTGTCGCCGCGATCGCGCCCGCAAGACGAAGCCGCTTCCGCTCGACCGCCACGTCAGACCCCGCGCGCGCCGCGCACGAGCCGGCCGGGCAGTGCACCGGTGAACTCGCCGTCGCGCATCGTCTCGACGCCGGACACGAATGTATGCCGGTAGCCCTCGGCCTTCTGGATCATCCGGCGCCCACCCGCCGGGAGGTCATACACGATCTCGGGAGGCAGCACGCGCAGGCGCTGCATGTCGATGAGATTGAAGTCCGCCTTGTAGCCGGGCGCGAGGACCCCCCGATCGCGCAGCCCGTAGACGCCGGCCGTATCGGACGTCTGCTTCTTCACGAGGTACTCGATGGGGATCTTGTCGCCGCGCGTGCGATCGCGCGTCCAGAAGGCGAGCGCGCTGCTGGGCGAACTCGCGTCGCAGATGAAACCGACGTGGGCGCCGCCATCCGCGATGCCTGAGACGGTCGCGGGGTCCGTCAGGAGCTCGCGGACCACGTCCAGACTGCCGTCGTAGTAGTTCTCGAACGTGTGGAAGAGCACAGCCTTGCCGCCCTCCTCCATCAGCCAGTCGAGCGCCACGGCAAACGGATCACGGCCTTCGGCGGCCGCGATGGCCGCGATGCCGCGGGAGACCTCGGGTTCGAAGTCGATCGGAGTGCCGAGGCGGAAGGTCTTCGCGAGCATGCCGGCGATCCATCGCACGTGGGTGTCGTCGGGGCGCTCGGTCACCAGCCGTCGCCGGAGATCGGCATCGGCGACCAGGCGGGCATAGCGCTCGGCTGGCGTGAGGTGCTCCATCGCGGTCCAGAGCGGATGCGTGGTGAACGGATGGATGCTCCCCTCCAGCGCCATCATCACGCCGATGGGCCTCGAGCCCACCTGCCCGGTGACGTCCATCCCATGCGCCCGTGCTGCATGGATGCGCGCCCGGGTGTCGCGCCAGAGATCGGGCGCGTTGTGGACCTGAAGCAGCAGCACCGAAAGCGGCCGGCCGGCGATCTCCGCCGCCGCCCGGAGGTGCTCGAAGTCGCCGTCGCCGAAGTCGGAGTTCACCTCGATCACACCGGCGTTCGCACGGCGCATGGCCTGGGCGAGACCCGCCAGTTCGGGATCGGCCGCAGTGAGGCCCGGCGTGTAGCGACCGTCCTTCGCCCGGTGCTTGATCGTGCGCGACGTGGTGAGGCCCAGGGCGCCGGCGCGGAGCGCGGATTCCAGCATCGCGCCCATGGCGTCGATCTCATGCGGCTCGGGACGCGCGGCGTGGTCGGCTCCGCGATCGCCCATCGCATAGAAGCGCAGCGCCGCATGCGGCACCTGGGCGCCGATGTCGATGACGCGCTGGCCGGCATCGAGCGTGTCGAGGTACTCGTTGAAGGTCTCCCAGCGGAAATCGATGCCCTCCGCGAGGACCGTCTCGGGGATGTCCTCGACGCCTTCCATCAGGTTGATGAGATAGCGCTCGGACCCGGGTCGCACGGGCGCGAAGCCGACGCCGCAATTCCCGAACACGGTGGTGGTGACGCCATGCCACGAGGACGGCGTGATGTACGGGTCCCAGGTGGCCTGCCCGTCGTAGTGCGTGTGGATGTCGACCCAGCCCGGCGTCAGCAGTAGGCCGTCCGCAGCGATCTCCCGGCGGCCGGCACCGACACCATCGCCCACGGCAGTCACCCTGGCACCGTCCACCGCGAGGTCCGCTGTCCGTGCTGCAGTGCCAGTTCCGTCCACGAGCGTCGCCCCGCGGATCACCAGATCGTGCATCCCCTCTCTCCCATGGCGGGGCCTCCCGATGGAGTGCATCCCGGAGGCGATGGTAGTGCACCAGGGGCCATTTCCGGCGGGCGCCGATGATGACCGGGCTCGCTGCAGCGCACCACGAGAGAGTCCCCTGCGCTAACATCCCGCCCCTCCAGCACAGCACCGAATCCGGAGTCACGCCGTGACCGCTCCCCTGTGGACCCCTTCGCCCGAACGACGGGCCCAAGCCAATCTCACCGCCTTCGCCGCCCTCGTCGCCGAGCGCCACGGTGTCCGGTACGACAACTATCCGGACCTGTACGCGTGGTCGGTGCGCGAGCCCGAACAGTTCTGGTCGGCGCTTTGGGACTTCTGCGGGGTGGTCGCCGAGACGAAGGGCGAGCGGGTGCTCGTCGATGGGCATCGGATGCCCGGCGCGCAGTGGTTCCCCGACGCGCGCCTCAGCTACGCGGAAAACATGCTGCGTCGCCGTGACGACGCGCCGGCGATGATCTTCCGCGGCGAGAACAAGGTGCGGCGCACCCTCTCGTTCGCGGACGTGTACGACACCGTTTCTCGCCTTGCGCAGGCGTTGCTGTCCGAAGGCGTGAAGCCCGGCGACCGGGTGGCGGCGATCGTGTCCAACATGCCCGAGGCCATCATCGGCATGCTCGCGGCCAACAGCATCGGTGCCATCTGGTCGTCTTGCTCGCCCGACTTCGGGGTGCAGGGCGTGCTCGACCGCTTCGGCCAGATCGAGCCCGTGGTCCTGCTCTCGGTGGACGGTTACTGGTACGGCGGGAAGCGGCTCGAGGTCCTGCCGCGGCTGGCGGAGATCGTGAAGTCGCTCCCCTCGGTGCGACGCGTGGTCGTCATCCCTTACCTCGACGAATCGCCGGATGTCTCGGGCGTGGATCGCGCGGTCCTCTTCCCGGCGTTCATCGCGCCCTTCCCTGCTGCCGACCTCCCGTTCGTCCGGCTGCCCTTCTCGCACCCGCTCTACATCCTGTACTCGTCGGGCACGACGGGGGTGCCGAAGTGCATCGTCCACGGCCAGGGCGGGACGCTGCTCCAGCACCTGAAGGAGCATCAGCTCCAGACCGATCTGAAGCCGGACGATCGTCTCTTCTACTTCACCACGTGCGGCTGGATGATGTGGAACTGGCTGGCGAGCGGTCTCGGCACCGGGGCGACGCTCCTGCTGTACGACGGCTCCCCGTTCTATCCCGGTGCGAACACCCTGTGGGACTTCGCCGCACAGGAGCGGATGACGGTCTTCGGGACGTCCGCCAAGTACATCGATGCACTCAACAAGCTGAAGCTGAAGCCCGCCGAGACCCACGACCTGTCGGCCCTCAAGGCGATGACCTCCACCGGCAGCCCGCTGGTGGCCGAAGGCTTCGACTACGTCTATTCCAACGTGAAGTCCGACCTCCTGCTCTCGTCGATCTCGGGCGGCACCGACATCGTGTCGTGCTTCGTGCTTGGCAGCCCGTGGTTGCCGGTGTGGCGCGGCGAGATCCAGTGCCGCGGCCTCGGTCTCGCGGTCGAGGTCTACGACGACGACGGCAAGCCGCTCATCGGGACGAAGGGTGAACTGGTGTGCTCGAAGCCGTTCCCGTGCATGCCCGTCGCGTTCTGGAACGATCCCGATGGCGCGAAGTACCAGGCGGCCTACTTCGACCGGTTCCCGAACGTCTGGTGCCACGGTGACTGGATGGAGATCACCGAGCGCGGCAGCTGCGTGATCTACGGACGCTCGGATGCGGTGCTCAATCCGGGCGGCGTGCGTATCGGAACGGCCGAGATCTACCGCCAGGTCGAGCAGCTGGACGAGGTGGTCGAGAGCCTCGTCATCGGCCAGGACTGGAACAACGACGTTCGCGTGGTCCTGTTCGTTCGGCTGCGGGAAGGGGTGACGCTGGATGATGCACTGGTGAAGCGGATCAAGGAGAAGGTGCGGGCCAACACGACGCCGCGGCACGTCCCCGACAAGGTCATTGCCGTTGCCGACATCCCGCGGACGAAGAGCGGGAAGATCGTCGAGCTGGCCGTGCGGGACGTCGTGCACGGACGCTCGGTGAAGAACCGCGAGGCGCTCGCGAATCCGGAAGCGCTGGAGCTGTACCGGGGCCTGCCGGAACTGGGTCGCTAGCGCGGGATCGCCGCGCAGCAGTGCCTGGGACGCCGGATCAGGTGTCTCCGCGCGGGCCGGAGGCGTGGCCTCGACCAGCCTCGCGTCTGGCGGCATCGCACACGCATCCCGCGGATTCGCCGAGTGGCATCGGGACGGGTGGATCACTGCCGATGTTGGCGAGAGCTGCCTCGGCGCGACCTCCGTGAGCGGCGCTGCAGTGCTCGCCCTCCGCGTAGGGCCCCACGAAGAGCGGCGTGCCCTGCCCATCGAATACCGCCACGGCCGGCGCCGCAGGCAGTGCCGACCAGAGGCGGGCGGCCACCTCGGGAGGGAGGCGCGGCAGGCGCTCCAGGCCACGGACGGGATCGCTGCTGCCCCTGGGCGATTCCGCAGTGGCGAAGATCACGTCCTCGCCCATGTGACGCGTGCGCAAGGCCAGGAACCGGGCATCCCCCAGCGTCGAGCACGGACAGCTCCCATCGCGGAAATGGACGACCACTGCCCGGACCCGCCCGGCCATGCCGTTCTCGACGAGATAGCCGCGGATCACCGACGGATCCAACGACGCCGTGTCGAAGTGCACGGGGCGGGATGCCACGGAGCTGCGCGAGTGCGAGAATCGATCGAAGACGACGTACGCGACGAACACCACCAACGCCAGCGCCAGCATCGCCAGGAGCACGCTCGAGCGATACCTGCGGCGGTGGGGACCGGCCTCGGAAGGTCGTTCCCGGGGCGTGGCGGCTGTCGAACTGATCATCATGGGCTTATCGGCGGTCCAGGGGGTGGATTGAGGGCCTGCTCCCGTCGGCATCAGTGGGGGCGCATCGCTGACAACGACCTGACGCAAGCGTAGGCCAGTCGCGTGAACGCCACATGAACGCGCCGCGGCCGCCGGACAGCCTTTCCAACCAATCCATCCCATCGCGAAGGATCACCATGGCACATACCACTCTCGATATCGACGGCATGACCTGCGGCGGCTGCGTCGCAGCCGTCACCCGGGTCCTGTCACGCCTGCCCGGCGTCGCAAGCGCGGATGTTTCCCTCGAGAAGGCGCAGGCCGTCGTGGACCACGATCCGGTCGCCGCCCCGGTCCCCGCGCTGCGGACGGCTGTCGAGGACGCAGGCTTCTCGGTGCGCTGAACGCCCGTGGCGGAGACCCCGACGGTTTTTTTTCGTCGACGCGATCGGGGCGAAGACCGCCGTCGATAGAATGTCCGACCGAGCAGGGAGGGCAGGTAACGGCCATGTCGTCGATGAACGCGCTGGATGTCTATCGCAAGGCGCTGAGAGAACTGTCGGACCGGCACGCGAACGAGTTGCCGCGCAAGCTCGCCGAGATCGAGCTTGAATGGAATCGCGCCCTGGCCGCCGGCGGCGAGCGCGGACTCGTGTCGGGTCTGCAGCGTCTCGCCCATGGCTTCGATGCGGCATCGAGCGTGCTCGGACTCCCCGAGCTGGCCGCTCCGGCACGGCGCCTCGCGGCGTCGCTCGCCTCTCTGCTCGCGACGAACGAACCGCTCGTCCCCACGAACATTCAGCGCATCGAGTCGCTGATCGCCGAGCTCCGGACCGAGGCCCGAATCACGGCCGGCTGGCAGGGCGATCCTCCCGCACAACCGGTGGCAGCCCCGGTGGCGGATTTGCCGGAATCCCCTCGCGAGGTGTGTGAACCGTCACCGCAGTCGATCACCGCACCACCACCTGCCGACGCCACGCCGCCCCGGATGCTGTATGTCCTCGAAAAGGACCCGCACGTCGCGAAGATGCTGAGCACCCAGCTGGCGCCCTTCGGCTATTCCATCGAGATTCGCGACACCTCCGATGCGCTCGTCGAGGCGCTCGCCGGTGCCGCCCCGTACGCCGTGATCCTGGACCCGGATGCACCGGGCGTCGGCCTGTCGACGGCGCGGGCAATCGCGTCCCCGCGTGGTTCGATCAGCGGCCGCATCCCGGTGATCTTCGTGTCGGAGCGCAGCGATATCGATGCCCGACTGGAAAGCGTGCGCGCCGGCGCTGTCGCCTACTTTCCGAAGCCGCTGCGGGTGACCGAGCTCGTCGACAAGCTCGACGCCCTGTCGCAGCGCGAGTTTCCGGAGCCCTACCGGGTGATGATCGTCGACGGAGAGGCTGCGCGCGCGGACCTGTGCCGCGCCGTGCTTCACGAGGTGGGGATGGAAGTCTCCCTCGTCGTCGACCCGATGCAGCTCGTGACCATGCTGGGCGACTTCAACCCGGAGCTGCTGCTGATCGCGCTGAAGCTTCCCGAGTGCGGCGGTGACGAGATCGCCCAGGTGGTGCATCAGATTCCGTCGTACGTCAGCTTGCCGGTGGTGTTCCTCTCCGAGCACTGGAATCTGGACCGCCAGATCGGTCTGATGAACGTCGGCGGCGATGCGCTCCTGCCCCTGCCGCTGCAGGCATCGCAGCTGATCGCCACGGTCATCGCCCGCGTCGAGCGTTACCGCACCCTGTCGGCGCTCATGCAGCACGACAGCCTGACCGGGCTGCTCAATCATTCCCGTCTGCATCAGTACGTGGAGATCGAGTCGCTGCGGGCCCTGCGCCAGAACCATCCGTTGTCGTTCGCGATGCTCGACATCGATCACTTCAAGTCGGTGAACGACCAGTTCGGGCATCCGGTGGGCGATCGGGTCCTGAAGAACCTGGCGCGATTCCTCCGACAGAACCTCCGCAAGAGCGACATCGTGGGGCGTTACGGTGGGGAGGAGTTCGCCGTGGTGCTCACGGACACCGACGGTCCCGATGCGCTGGCGGTGCTCGCCAAGCTGTGCAGCGACTTCTCCCTGGTCGAGCACGACGCCGACGGCGCCAGGATCTCCGTGACCTTCAGCGCCGGCGTCGCAGCGATGACCGCGGTACCTTCTGCCCGGGAGCTGGTGCTGGCGGCCGACCGGGCGCTCTACGATGCCAAGCGCCGTGGCAGGAATCAGGTGGTGCTATGGGGTGACGAGGAGCCGCCCAAGGTGCTGCCGGCGCTGGTGTCCGGCGGCGCCTGACCCGAGGACCCGCCCGGCAGCCTCCGGCCGGCGCACAACCGTCAGAACGGATTCCACCAGGGCTTCGGCTTCGCCTGGGCGAGCGATGGCGACTTCGGGTAGTTGATCGAGAGCATCCGCTCGGCGTCCTTCTGGAGATCGGTAAGCCCCATCGCACGATAGGACTCCACGAGAACCTCCAGAGCGCGTTCCAGCGCGGGCGCCTGCGGATAGTTGTCGATCGCGAACTTGGCGCGGTTCACCGCGGCCACATAGGCCTTGCGTCGAAGGTAGTAGTCCGCGACCTTCACCTCGGCCGATGCAAGCGCGTTGATCAGGTACTGCATCCGCTTCAGGGCGTCCGGCGTGTAACGGCTCTCGGGGTACCGGGTCACCAGGTCCTGCAGGGCGTAGAACGATTCGCGCATGGCCTGCGGATCGCGGTCGGTCATGTCCTGGTCGGTGACCTTCGCAGCAAGGCCGAGATCCTCGTTGAAGGAAACGAGTCCCTTCAGGAAGTAAGCGTAGTCGGCATTGGGATGGTTCGGGTAGAGCTTCAGAAACCGGTCGCAGGTGGCGATCGCCGATGCGGGCTCACGGTCCTTGAAGTACGCGTAGGCGAGATCGAGCTGGGCCTGCTGCGCGTACTTGCCGTAGGGATACCGGGACGACAGACGCTCGAAGTAGGTGATGGCGCGTCGGTAGTTGCCCGCTGCGGCTTCGGCCCTGGCCTCCGCGTAGAGCTTCTCGACGCTCCACCCCTGGGTGTCGTCCTTCTTGGCGGAACCGCTCCCGCCACAGGCGGCGAGCAGGAGCACCACTGCGATCACAGCTAAACTTCGGAGCATGGAAGTCACCGACGAAGAAGACCTCGATTATAGCCTGCCGACCAGCGCTGACACCTCGCGCGACGCGGTGATGCCGCAGGCGTGCGCGGGCCTGCGGATGGACCTCGCACTGGCGCGCGTGTTCACGGACTTCTCGCGCAGCCAGTTGCGCCAGTGGCTGGAGGACGGTCGCCTGCTGGTCGACGGGAACGCCACCGAAGCGACGCGCAAGGCGCGCGGTGGAGAGCGCCTCCACCTCGAACCCGGTCCCTCGCACGATGGGTCGCTGTTCCTCCCCGAACCGATGCCCCTTGCCATCGTGTTCGAGGACGCGGATATCGCCGTCATCGACAAGCCGGTCGGACTGGTGGTCCACCCGGGCGCGGGACACCGTGGCGGCACCCTGTTGAACGGCCTGGTCGCCCATCACCCCGGATGCGCTGACCTGCCGCGCGCCGGCATCGTGCACAGGCTGGACAAGGACACGAGCGGATTGATGGTCGTCGCGAAGACGCTGGAGGCGCAGACATCGCTCGTCCGCCAGCTCCAGGCCCGGACGGTCGCCCGCACGTACCACGCAGTCGTCCATGGGAAGCTGAATCGATCCGGCACTGTCGACGCACCGATCGGGCGGCATCCTGTCCACCGCACCCGGATGGCCGTGACCCCGCAGGGCAAACCCGCGCGGACCCACTACACGCCGTTGCGCGGCGGCGACGGCTGGACTCTCGTCGAATGCCGCCTCGAGACCGGCCGGACCCACCAGATCCGCGTGCACATGCAGTCGCTCGGATATCCGTTGATCGGCGATCCGGTCTACGGCGTCAAGCACGCATCGCGGACCATCGCCGCGGCACTCGCGGGTTTCGATCGCCAGGCCCTCCACGCGACCGCACTGGCGATTCTGCACCCGCGAACCGACACCCCCATGCGCTGGGAGTCGCCGATCCCCGCGGACTTCGCCACCCTTATCGACAAGCTCCAGGGCGCCTGATGCCGGAAACCATCGACCACCTCGTGCCCGAATGGCCTGCACCGGTATCGGTGAAGGCACTCGTCACCACGCGTGCTGGCGGTGTGAGCCGGGCCCCCTACGACACGCTGAATCTCGGGATCGCGGTCGGGGACGATCCCGAGTCCGTCCGCGAGAACCGCGCGCAGTTGCGGGCGCTCCTGCCAGCCGAACCGCGCTGGTTGCGGCAGGTGCATGGCATCCGCGTGGTCGATGCCGCGACCGTCACGACGCTCGTCGAAGCCGATGGCAGCCACACCACGGCACCGGGCGTGGTCTGCGTGGTGCAGATGGCCGACTGCATGCCGGTGTTGTTCGCAGACCGGGCGGGGACGCGGGTCGCCGCCGCGCACGCGGGATGGCGTGGTCTCGCTGGCGGCGTCCTCGACGAGACCGTCCGGGCGCTCGACACCGATCCGACAGAGCTGATCGCCTGGATGGGACCCGCGATCGGCCCGACCGCCTTCGAGGTCGGAGACGACGTTCGCGACGCGTTCCTGGCGTCCTCATCGGGTGCCCACGCAGCCTTCGCTCCCCATGCGCCCGGCAAATGGCTCGCGGATCTCTTCCTGCTGGGGCGTCAGCGGTTGACGGCGCTCGGGATTGGCGCGATCCACGGCGGCAGCCTCTGCACCGTCACCGATTCCCGGCGCTTCTTCTCGCACCGCAGGGATCGCATCAGCGGACGAATGGCGGCGGCCATCTGGCTCGCCCCATGACGTGATCACAGCGCACGCCGCTCAGGACGGCGGGCCGTCGTCCTCGGCGTGCGCCGCGTCGCGACGCGCTTGCTGCTGTTGGCGCAGGGCGCGGAAGCGGGCGCGCTGCGGTGTACCGAACAGCCACAGGAAGAGCGCGAGCGGCGCGAGGCCATAGACCAGGAACGTCATCACGCCTGACACGACGTTGCGTTCGGCTGCTGCCATGAGCAGCGTGATGTAGAGCCACGCGATTGCCACGAGATACATGCTTGACCGCCCTTGCCCGCCACTTCGAGAATGACCGGCGGCGCGTCCACTTCGCGCCGCCCCCACGATGCCCGCACCCGACACCCCTCCGATGCCTCCTGGCGGCGACGGCCTCCTCGCCGCCCTGCTGCCGTTCGCCATGGCGGGCAGCGACCAGTCGCGACTGATCCTCACCGGTCTCGTCGCCGCGCTCGCGAAAGACCCCGGTCCCGTGCGCGCGTTCCTCGACGGCGCCTACGAAAGACAGTTGGCACTGTGGCGGACGGCCTTGGAGGATCCGCCCCCGACCACCAAGGTCACCGAGGTCACCGAGTCCGACGAACCGGACCGGCGGTATCGCGACCCCGCATGGCGCACCCTCCCCTGGTTCGCCTACCTGCGGCGACAGCATGCCCTGTGGAGCGAATGGGCGGCAGCGCTGCCCGATCTGCTCGAACTTCCCGACGAGGATCGCCGACGGCTCGGATTCTTCCTGGGTCAGTGGGTGGACGCGATCGCACCCGGCAACTATCTGGGCGCCAACCCTGCGGCGCTGCGTCGCGCCTTTTCCACCGAGGGCGCATCGGTCATGCGCGGCGTCGAGCATCTCGCCGCCGACCTCGCCCGCGGGGCCATCACCATGAGCGACGTCAGCGCGTTCCGCGTCGGCGTCGACCTGGCCGTGACACCTGGCCACGTGATCCACGAATCGCCGCTGGTGCAGTTGATCCGCTACCGTCCGGCAGGCATCAGGGTGCGCGCGCGACCGTTGCTCATCGTCCCGCCGTTCATCAACCGGTACTACATCCTCGACCTCCGCCCGGAGAACTCGTTCGTCCGGTACGCCGTCTCGCAGGGATTCGACGTGTTCATGGTCTCGTGGCGCGATGTCGGCCCCGGACAGGCAGACGCCACATGGGACGACTACCTGCAGCAGGGCGTGCACGACACGCTGTCGGTGACACTCGACGTGTCCCGCGCACGGAGCGCGGCCGTGCTGGGCTTCTGCATGGGGGGGACACTCGCGACGGCCGCGACAGCGCTCGAGGCCAGCGCGGGCCGATCGCGGATCGCCTCCCTGACCCTCCTCGCCACCCTGCTCGACTTCGGCAATCCTGGCGACATCGGCCACTACATCGACGCGGCGTTCGTCGAGCAATGTGAACGCGAGTTCGGCTCGGGAGGCGTCGTCCCCGGACAACGGCTCGGCGCAGCCTTCTCGAGTCTCCGAGCGCGTGAACTGGTCTGGCACTTCGTGCAGCACAACTACCTCCTGGGCGAAACACCGCCACCGTTCGATCTGCTCCATTGGAATGGCGACAGCGCCAACCTGCCGGGGCGCCTGTACTGCCAGTTGCTCCGGCAGCTCTACCTAGAGAACCGGCTGCGTTTGCCAGGCGGCGTGCAGACGAGGCAGGGCGACATCGATCTCCGCGCCATCGACGCCCCGATCTACATGTTGGCTGCCCGGGAGGACCATATCGTCCCCTGGCGAGGCGCCTACGCCGGCGCCTCCTTGCCGGCCTGCGTGGAGCGATTCGTCCTCGCGGAGAGCGGCCATGTCGCGGGCATCGTGAACCCCCAGGACAGCGGACGTCGGGGTTACTGGAGCGGCCCGACGCCGACCATGGCGGCCGACGCATGGTTCGAAGCCGCACAACACATCCGCGGAAGTTGGTGGCAGGATTGGGCCAGATGGCAGACGCGCCACGCCGGACGATGGCGTGCGGCGCCAGCCAGTCCGGGCAGCGCGCAACACCCCGTCATCGAACCCTCGCCGGGCCGCTACGTGCTCGAGCACAGCGACCCGTCCGGGAGCGCCGGACAGGATTCAGGAACTCAATAGACAAGGAGCAGAACATGCCGAAGCGCGTGGTACTCGTCACGGGAGGGATGGGCGGACTCGGAGAACCCATCTGCACGGGCATGGCGGACCAGGGATACACCGTGGTCGCCACGTATTCACCGAGCAACAAGACGGCCGATGCCTGGGTCGCGTCGATGAAGGAGAAGGGCTACGACTTCCATGCCGTCCCGTGCGATGTGACCGACTTCGATTCGGCCGCCGCGGCCGTGGCGAAGGTGACAGCGGATGTCGGCGCCGTGGACGTGCTCGTGAACAACGCGGGCATCACCCGCGACATGACCTTCAAGAAGATGGGCAAGGCCGACTGGGACGCCGTCATCCGGACCAACCTCGATAGCTGCTTCAACATGACGAAGCAGGTGATGGACGGCATGGTCGATCGCGGCTGGGGCCGGGTGATCAATATCTCGTCGGTGAACGGCCAGAAGGGAGCCTTCGGCCAGACCAACTATTCGGCGGCCAAGGCGGGCATGCACGGGTTCACGAAGGCCCTCGCGCTCGAAGTGGCGAAGAAGGGCGTGACCGTGAACACCATCTCGCCGGGCTACATCGGGACCAAGATGGTGACCGCCATTCCCAAGGACATCCTCGATACGAAGATCGTCCCGCAGATTCCCGTGGGCCGGCTCGGCAAGCCCGAGGAAGTTGCCGGTCTGATCATCTATCTCGCCTCGGACGAGGCCGCGTTCCTGACCGGTGCAAACATCTCGATCAACGGCGGCCAGCACATGTCGTGATGCGCAGGGGCGTCGCGGTCGCGAGCACTTCGCCGCCGCGAAGACCGTCACGGCAGGACGAAAAAAAACCCCGGTAGGAAACCTACCGGGGTTGAACCTTTATCTTGCGATAAAGGGGGAGGAGCCGTTTGGCCAGGTGACGATCCGATGCCTGTCTCGGCGTTTCGCATCACCACCACTTTCGACGAAGCCCGAAGAACCTCGCCTGCCCGAATCTTGTACTGCGCGCCTGCACTTCCACACTTTCCGAACCGCCGGGACCGGACTGCCGTCCCGCGGGACCCGCTTCGGGGTCAGCGCAGTGGGTTTGTTCGCTGCGCCATCGACTGCAAACTGCGTTTTCCGACACAACCCGATGATATAACGTTGTAATGTTTTTTTACAACTTCCGTATCAGCGCCGCCGTGCTGCAACGCACAAGACCGATGCTAGGCGTACCCAAATTCACTGTCAACGATTTTTTTGCGCGTCGCACCATGATTCCGATAGAGTCCATCGGCGACCCCAATAATTCGAGGCGTGCACCGCCCGTCACCCGGCCTGCGGCAGGCCTTGTCCACATGTCGCCGCTACGAGGGATCCATGGCTGAAGAACTGCGACTCATCAAGAAGTATCCGAATCGCCGTCTGTACGACACGGCAACGAGCAGCTACATCACGCTGGCAGACGTCAAGGCGCTGGTCCTGGAACAGGTGCAGTTCAAGGTCCTGGATGCCAAGTCAGGCGACGACCTCACCCGCAGCATCCTCCTCCAGATCATTCTCGAGGAAGAGACCGCCGGGGCACCGATGTTTTCGAGCGACATGCTCTCGCAGATCATCCGGTTCTACGGCAACGCCATGCAGGGGATGATGGGCTCCTACCTGGAGAAGAACATCCAGACCTTCATGGAGATCCAGCGGAAGCTCCAGCAGCAGTCGCTTGCGAAGTTCGGCGAGAACCCCGTGGTCGGTTCGGATGCCTGGAACCAGTTCGTGAAGATGCAGGGCCCGGCGATCCAGGGGCTCATGGGCAGCTACCTCGAGCAGAGCGCCAACACGTTCGTCGAGATGCAGCAGCAGCTGCAGAAGCAGGCCCGCAACATGTTCTCGACCTTCCCCTTCTCTCCGTTCGCCACCGGGGCGTCGCAGGACGACCCGTCCGATCCGAACCGCAAGGGCTGAGGCAATCCGCATGCAGTCGAAAGTCCGCGCCCGGCCCGAGCCCGCGCCGAAGGTCGGTTTTGTCTCCCTCGGGTGCCCCAAGGCACTCGTGGATTCCGAGCAGATCCTCACCCGGCTCCGGGCCGAGGGCTACCAGATCGCCCCGTCGTATGAGTCCGCCGACCTCGTGGTCGTGAATACCTGCGGCTTCATCGACTCCGCGGTCGAGGAATCCCTCGACGCCATCGGCGAGGCCGTTCGCGAGAACGGCAAGGTGATCGTCACCGGATGCCTCGGCGCCAAGGGTACCGTCGTGCGGGAGACCCATCCGGGCGTCCTCGCGGTGACCGGCCCCCACGCCACCGAAGAGGTGATGGCGGCCATCCACGAGCACCTGCCGAAGCCCCACGACCCCTTCTCGGACCTCGTCCCGCCGCAGGGCATCCGACTCACACCGAAGCACTACGCCTATCTGAAGATCTCGGAAGGCTGCAATCACCGCTGCACCTTCTGCATCATCCCCTCGATGCGCGGGGACCTTGTCAGCCGCCCGGTGGGGGAAGTGCTCCAGGAAGCCGAGCATCTCGTGCGTGCGGGCGTGAAGGAACTGCTGGTGATCTCTCAGGACACCAGCGCCTACGGCGTCGACGTGAAGTACCGCACGGGCTTTCACAAGGGTCGCCCCGTGAAGACCCGGATGACCGAACTGGTCGCCGCCCTCGGCGATCTCGGTGTCTGGACGCGCCTCCACTACGTCTACCCGTATCCGCACGTCGACGAAGTGATCCCGCTGATGGCCGAAGGGCGCGTCCTGCCCTACCTCGACATCCCGTTCCAGCACGCCAGTCCCCGCCTCCTGAAACTGATGAAGCGGCCGGCGAGCGCGGAGGACAACCTGGCCCGCATCCGCGCGTGGCGGACGGCGTGCCCGGACATCACCCTGCGATCGACCTTCATCGTCGGATTTCCTGGTGAGACCGAAGTCGAGTTCGAAGCTCTGCTCGACTTCCTCGAGGAAGCGGAACTCGATCGCGTCGGCTGCTTCGCCTACTCCCCGGTGGAAGGCGCTACCGCGAACGCACTGCCTGACCCCGTCCCCGAACCCGTCAAGCAGGAACGCCGCGAGCGGTTCATGACGCTCCAGGCCGAGATCTCCGCACGACGCCTCGCGGCCCGCGTCGGCCGGGAGATCACCGTGCTGGTCGATGAGGTCGATGGCGACCGTCTGGTGGCGCGCAGCGCGGCCGACGCCCCGGAGATCGACGGCGTCGTGCACGTGTCGGGCGCGCAGGGCGTCAAGGTGGGCGATTTCGTGAAGGTCCGCGTCGAAAGCGCCGACACGCACGACCTGCACGCCGTCCCCGCCGCGTAGGACGCGTCGGCATGTGGGCCCGCATCGTCGCCTGGGCCAAGGCACTGCGCCGGGATGCGCTGACTGTCTGGTTCGCGACGCGGCACCCTGACACGCCGTTCGTTGCGAAGGTCCTGGCGATCTGCGTCGCGGCCTACGCGCTGAGCCCCATCGATCTCATCCCGGACTTCATTCCGATCCTCGGCTACCTCGACGAGGTGATCCTGCTGCCCGGGGCCATCTGGTTGTGTCTTCGACTGCTCCCGCCCGACGTGAGGAATCAATGTCGTCAGCAGGCGGATCAGTGGTTCGCGGACCGCAAGGGCAAGCCCGTCAGTGTCGCAGGGGCCGTGATGATCGGCCTCGTCTGGATCGCCATCCTGTTCCTCGCCTGGCGCCTCTGGGAAGACTGACGACGGATCAGTCGTCTCCGGTCGGCGCCGCCATCCCCGAAAGAAACGCGACGACATCGGCGATATCCCGCGTGCGCCGCATCGGCGGCAGGCTCCGCCAGACGCGCTTCCCGTACGACTTCGAGATGAGTCGCGGGTCGCAGATCATCAGCACGCCGCGATCGGCTTCATCCCGGATCAACCGCCCCGCTCCCTGCTTGAGCAGGATCACCGCGTGCGGCAACTGGTAGTCCATGAATGCATTGCCACCCGCCGCGTTGATGCGCTCGATGCGCGCCGTCAGCACGGGATCGTCCGGTGGCGCGAAGGGCACGCGGTCGATCACCACGAGTGACAGCGTCGGTCCGCGTACGTCCACACCCTCCCAGAACGACTGGCTGCCCACCAGCACCGCGTTGCCGAGTCGACGGAAGCGTTCCAGCAGTTCGGTCCGCGATCCCTCCCCCTGCAGCAGGATCGGATAGTCGCGACCCATCCGGCGCAAGCCCGTCTCCACGAGATCCCGCGCCTCGCGCATGGCACGCAGGCTCGTGAAGAGCAGGAACGTCCGACCGCCCGCGGCCTCGATCGCCGGGAGTGCCGCATCGACCACCGCCTCGGTGTAGTACGGCGTGTTGGGTTCCGGCAGCCCCTCGGGCACGTACAGCACGGCCTGTTGGGGATAGTCGAACGGACTGTCCCAGCATTCGGTGCGAGCCGACATGAGACCCAGCTGGGCGACGTAGTGCGAGAAGTCACCACGCACCGAGAGCGTCGCCGACGTGAGGATCCACGCGCGCGTCCCACCACCCACCTGACGCTGGAAGATCGCGCCGACATCCAGCGGCGTCGCGTGCAGCTGCAGCGAGCCCGCGAACACCTCGACCCATCGGACGTACGCGGCGTCGGGCTCCCGGTACCAGCGCTTCAGCGTCGTCACGAGAAGTGCGCTGCGTTCGCGACACCGACCCAGACCTTCACTGCGCTCGGCTTGCAGGTCGAGCAGTTCATCGAGCTTCGCGAGACACGTCTCGACGTTCTCGATGGCCGGGACGAGCTTCGGCTTTTGAAGCGCATCGCGTGCGGGCGCGCGCCCCATCTCACCTTCGCCCCATGCAAGCCGCAGATCCTTCGCAGCCTTCTCCAACTGCTGCGCGGCTTCGGGCAAGGGCGCGAAATCGCGCGCTCCGGCAGCGGCTTCGAGACGCGTGTCACGCGCCAACTCGACCAGCTGCGTCGTGGAGAGGCTCTCGCCGAAGAAGAGGCTCGCGGTGTCGGGCAACTGGTGCGCCTCGTCGAGGATCACCGTGTTGCAGTTGGGCAGCAGCTCTGCGACGCCTTCGTCGCGCAGCACGACATCCGCGAAGAAGAGGTGATGGTTCACCACGACGACGTCGGCCTCGAGCGCCTGCTTCCGCGCCTTCATCACGAAACACTCGCGGAAGTGGGTGCAGTCCGCGCCGAGGCAGTTCTCGCGGGTCGACGTGACCAGCGGCCAGACCGTGGCGTCCTCCGGGACGTCGGCGAGCCCACTCTTGTCGCCGGTGTCGCTCGTGCGCGCGTAGCTCGCGATACGTTCGAGGTAGCCCACGTCGGCGCGATTCTGGAAGCGGCCGTCGGTGCGCGCGCGCTCGAGGTGATAGTGACAGACGTAGTTCGCGCGCCCCTTGAGGAGCGCTGTGGTGATCGACGTCCCGAGCGCCTCGCGGACGACCGGGAGATCGCGTCCGAAGAGCTGGTCCTGCAGCGTCTTGGTGCCCGTCGAGACGATCACCTTTCCGCCGTACAGGAGCGCGGGGACGAGATATGCGAAGGTCTTGCCGGTGCCGGTCCCCGCCTCGGCCACCAGGACTTCACGGTCCTCGATGGCGTGGCCGATCGCTTGCGCCATCGCGATCTGCGACGGCCGGCTCCGGAAACCGGGAATGCTCCTCGCGAGCGGTCCGTCCGGTGAGAAGACCGCTTCGAGATCAGGACCGAGGGATGCCATGCCGCCCTCGACGCCGCCGCAGGAAGTGTCGCAGCCCGGTGGGTCGCGCGCTCAGCAACGCGCTTCGATGTAGCGCTTCACCGCCTCGGCGTCGGCCGGCATCACGTCGTAGCGCAGCGGCAGCGCTTCGATGCGGTCGAAGCCGGCGGGCCGTGCGGGTTCGTGTCCGAGCGCCTCGACGATGGTCGCCGAGAACTTGGCCGGCAACGCGGTCTCGAGGCACAGGAGCGGGATGCCCGCCTCGCGCTGTTCCAGTCCGGCCTTGATGCCGTCGGCAGTATGCGTATCGACGGTGACGCCGTAGGTCGCGTGCACTCGACGGATCGTCTTGAGGCGGTCGGCATGGCTGCTCCGGCCGGACACGAATCCGAACTCGGCGAGCCGTGCGAAGTACGGCGTTCCCGAGAGATCGAAGACGCCGGTGGTATCGACCTGCTTCCAGAGATCGGCGACAACGCTCGGATCGCGACCGACGAGATCGAAGACGAATCGCTCGAAGTTCGATGCCTTGGAGATGTCCATCGACGGGCTCGACGTCTGCGCGACGTCGGACGAGGGACGCACGCGATACCGCCCCGTGCGGAAGAACTCGTCGAGGACGTCGTTCTCGTTCGTCGCGACGACGAGGCGGCGTACCGGCAACCCCATCATGCGCGCCACGTGGCCGGCGCAGACGTTGCCGAAATTGCCCGACGGCACCGAGAAGGTCACCTGCTCGTCGTTGCTCTTCGTCGCGGCGAAGTAGCCCTTGAAGTAGTACACGACCTGCGCGATGAGACGCGCCCAGTTGATCGAGTTCACCGTGCCGATGCGGTACTTCGCCTTGAACGCGAGATCGTTCGAGACGGCCTTCACCATGTCCTGGCAGTCGTCGAACACGCCCTTGACGGCGATGTTGAAGATGTTGGCGTCCTGCAGCGAGTACATCTGTGCCGTCTGGAACGGACTCATCTTTCCGTCGGGCGAGAGCATGAAGACGCGCACGCCATTCTTGCCGCGCATCGCGTACTCGGCAGCAGACCCGGTATCGCCGGAAGTCGCACCGAGGATGTTCAGCTCGTCGCCGCGCTTCGCGAGCACGTACTCGAACAGGTTGCCGAGCAGCTGCATCGCGACATCCTTGAACGCGAGCGTCGGGCCGTTCGACAGGTGCAGCAGATGGAGACCGGGTTCGAGCGTCGACAGCGGCGTGATGTCCTCCGACCCGAAGGCGGCGGCCGTGTAGGTGCGATCGACGATGTCGCGCAGGTCGGCGGCCGGGATGTCGTCCATGAAGCGCGAGAAGATCGCGAACGCGAGATCGCGGTAGCCGAACGTCCGCCACGTGGCGAGATCTGCGCGGCTCACCTGGGGATACGTCTCGGGCATCGAGAGCCCGCCGTCGGGGGCGAGACCTTCGAGCAGGATCCCGGTGAACGGCGTCGGCGGCATCCCGCCGCGGGTGGAAACGTAATGCATGGAAGGCTCCGTGGCCCGCTGTCAGTGGCGACCCAGCTCTTCGAGCCGGATCCGGGTGATCTTGCCCGACACGGTGGGCAGGGCCTCGATCCGTGCGATGGCCGCGTTGGTGTGCTTCTCGATCGTGCGGTGCGTGAGCAGGACGATGTCGGCCTGATCCTCGCCCTCGGCGGGCTCCTTCTGCACCATCGCATCGATCGAGATCGTGTGGTCGGCCAGGATCCGGGCGACGTCGGCGAGCACGCCCGGCCGGTCGAACACGCGCAGCCGCAGGTAGTACGACGTCTCCACCTCCTCCATCGGCAGGATCGGCGTATCGGAAAGCTGGTCCGGCTGGAACGCGAGGTGCGGCACGCGGTTCCCGGGGTCGGCCGTCTGCATGCGCGTCACGTCGACGAGATCGGCCACCACGGCGGAGGCCGTCGGTTCCGCGCCGGCGCCGGCGCCGTAGTAGAGCGTCGCGCCGACGGCATCACCCTTCACGAGCACGGCGTTCATCACACCCTCGACGTTCGCGATGAGGCGGCGCGCAGGGATAAGCGTCGGGTGCACGCGCAGCTCGATGCCGGCCGGCGTGCGCCGCGTGATGCCCAGCAGCTTGATGCGATAGCCGAGCTGCTCGGCGTATCGGATGTCGTCCTTGGTGAGCGACGCGATGCCTTCGGTGTACGCCTTCTCGAACTGCATCGGGATCCCGAACGCGATCGCCGACATGATCGTGAGCTTGTGCGCGGCGTCGATGCCCTGGATGTCGAAGGTCGGGTCGGCCTCGGCGTAACCCAGCCGCTGCGCCTCGGCCAGCACGGTGTCGAACGCGAGACCCTTGTCGCGCATCTCGGACAGGATGAAGTTGCTCGTGCCGTTGATGATCCCGGCGATCCACTCGATGCGGTTGGCAGTGAGCCCTTCGCGGAGTGCCTTGATGATCGGGATGCCACCGGCCACCGCGGCCTCGAAGGCGACCATCACGCCCTTCTCGCGGGCACGCGCGAAGATCTCGTTGCCGTGCGTGGCGAGCAGGGCCTTGTTGGCCGTCACCACATGCTTGCCGTTCGCGATGGCTTCGAGGATCAGCGTCTTCGCGATCGTGTAGCCACCGATCAGTTCGACGACGATGTCGATGTCGGGGTCGCGCACCACCGTGAAGGCGTCATCGGTGATGCGTACGCCCTCACCGACGATGGACTTCGCGCGGGCGAGATCCTTGTCGGCCACCGCGGTGATCTGGATGCCGCGACCGGCACGGCGCTGGATCTCGCTCTGGTTGCGTTTCAGCACGTTGAACGTGCCGCCGCCCACGGTGCCGATGCCCAGCAGGCCCACATTGATGGGTTTCATCGAATCGGTTTCCTGAAGCTGTAACTCGGGATTGAAAAACCTTCGCGGAAGTAGAAGCGGTGGGCCCCGGCGCGCTGCACGCCGGACTCGAGATCGATCGACCCGCAACCGCGGGAAAGCGCCTCGGCCTCGAGCCAGCGCAACATCGTCGCACCGGCGCCGGTAGAGCGCGCCGCCTCGTCCGTCACGAGATCATCGACGTAGAACCGCAGGCCCAGATGGGTGTTCTCGAAGCTGCGGAAGACCGTCACGCATCGTACGGCCTCCCCCTCCACCACGACCGCCATCTCGCCGCCACCGGACAGGATCCTGCGCATCTGCGCGGGATAGTCGACATCGAGATCCGGCCGCAACTGCCGGTGCACGGACTCCGCCCGCGGCAGCCATTCGGGCTCGAGCAGCTCTCCTGCGGGACCGCTCACCCGCACCACCCGGAACCCCGTCATCCGGCCTTCGCGACCTGCGACGGCGACAACAGGCCGTCCTTGCGGAACATGTCCCGGATGCCGCGGATCGCCTGGCGCGTCCTGGCTTCGTTTTCAATGAGCGAGAAGCGGACGTGATCATCGCCGTAGTCGCCGAAGCCGATGCCGGGCGAGACGGCCACCTTCGCCTCGGCCAGGAGCTTCTTCGAGAATTCGAGCGATCCCATCGCGCGATACGCCTCCGGGATCTGCGCCCAGATGTACATCGTGGCCTTGGGGATCTCGACCATCCAGTCGAGGGCATGGAGGCCGGCGACAAGCACGTCGCGGCGCTTCTGGTAGGTCTGGGCAATGGTGTGGACGCACTCCTGCGGCCCTTCCAGCGCCACGATGGCGGCCACCTGGATGGGCGTGAACGTGCCGTAATCGTGATAGCTCTTCATGCGTGCGAGTGCGCCGACGAGTTCGCGATTGCCGACCATGAAGCCCACCCGCCAACCCGCCATGTTGTAGCTCTTCGAGAGCGTGAAGAACTCCACGGCGACATCCTTCGCGCCGGGCACCTGCAGGATCGATGGTGCCTTCCAGCCGTCGTAGACGATGTCGGCGTAGGCGAGATCGTGCACGACGAAGATGTCGTGTTCGCGGGCGAGCCGGATGATCCGTTCGAAGAACGGCAGCTCCACGCACTGTGCGGTGGGGTTCGCCGGGAAGTTCAGGATCAGCATCTTGGGCTTCGGATACGAATCCCGGATGGCCTTTTCCAGCTCCTCGAAGAAATCCCGGCCCGGCACCAGTGCCACGTGGCGGATGTCGGCACCGGCGATCACCGGCCCGTAGATGTGGATGGGGTAGCTGGGGTTCGGGACGAGGACGATGTCCCCGCGATCGAGGGTCGCCAGGGCGAGGTGGGCGATGCCCTCCTTCGAGCCGATGGTGGCGATGGCTTCCGTATCGGGGTCGAGGTCGACGTCGTAACGGGTCTTGTACCAGTTGGTGATGGCGCGGCGCAGGCGGGGAATGCCCTTCGAGACCGAGTATCGGTGCGTATCGCCCCGCTGGGCCGTTTCGACCAGCTTGTCGACGATGTGCCGGGGCGTGGGCTGGTCCGGATTGCCCATGCCGAAATCGATGATGTCTTCGCCGCGCTTGCGAGCCGCCGCCTTCAGCTCGCCGGTGATGTTGAAGACGTACGGCGGCAGACGCTTGATGCGGGGAAACTCGTGCACGAGAGGACTCCGGAATCGGCCGGCGGGCCTGGAAAAGCGCCAATGGTAGAGTCCGCACACCCGTTCGGCAAACCGGGAGATCCCGCTTGAAGTTGCATCTCGATCGATTCGATGGCGTGAACGCCTTCACCGGCTACGGCGACGGCCATGTCGTCATCAATGGAAGACGCGTGTCCACCAGCACCGTGGTGTTCGCGGACCGCCTGATCGAACCCTGGGAAGCGGGTCCGGCGGAAAGCCTCGCCGCCAGCGATCTGGCGTTCCTGGCCGCGCTGCCTCTCGAGATCGTGCTGCTGGGGACTGGCCCCCGCATGCACCTCATCCATCCGCGGATCTACGCGCCGCTGTCGGCTGCGCGCATCGGGGTGGAGGTCATGGACACGCCTGCCGCGTGCCGCACGTACAACATCCTGCTCGCCGAGGGACGCAAGGTCGCTGCGGCGATACTGCTCTGAGGGGGCTAGGGGCTAGGGAAAGTCTATCGAGCATCCGACACCACGCCCATGGCGAGAGATGCTTCCATCCCTCGCCGGCGCCAGCACACCGCCGGTTCTCCGAGGCCCTAGCCCCTAGCCCTTCAGAAAAAACTACAACCCCGCCAGCGCCCAGGCAGCGCCCTGCCCGCTCCAGAGGATCGTCGTCACCACCACCGCCTGGATCACTGCGAGCGAGAGCAGCCACTCGTGGGATCCCGTGTCCATCAGCCTTTCCGTTCCGCCAATCATGCTTGCCTCTCCGTGTGCAGGTGTCTCCCCGACCAGGAGACACCCCTCCGGAACGCTCGGCCAGCCCGGCATGGACGGCAGGCGACCCGGAGGTTGAATGGCTTCTCGGATCGGTCTGCGCAGACTTGAGGGCGTGGTGAATTTTTTTCCGCGATCGGCAAGGGCCGGCTACAACCCGGCCAGCACCCGGATGTGCGCCGCGACGCTGCGACCCAGCGCATGCAGCTCGTACCCGCCTTCCAGCATCGAGACGATGCGGCCGGCGCAGCGGCGCCCGGCGAAATCCATCAGCCCTTCGGTCACCCAGGCGTAGTCGGCCTCCACCAGCCCCATCGACGCCATGTCGTCGTCCCGGTGGGCGTCGAAGCCGGCCGAGATGAACAGCATCTGCGGATCGAACTGATCGAGCGCCGGCCACCAGTGGCGCTCGACGGCTTCCCGGAACTGCCGGCCCGCGCTGTAGGCCGGCAGGGGCACGTTCACCATGCCCTCGCCGCGCGGCTCCGCCCCGCTGTACGGATAGAACGGGTGCTGGAAGATCGACACCATGAGGACGCGCCCGTCCGCCGCGAAGATGTCCTCGGTCCCGTTGCCGTGATGCACGTCGAAGTCGACCACCGCGACGCGCTCGAGGCCGTGGACCTCCATCGCATGGGCCGCCGCCACGGCTACGTTGTTGAAGAAGCAGAATCCCATGGCGCGATGCCGTTCGGCGTGATGCCCGGGCGGGCGGACATTGCAGAAGGCGTTGTCGGCCGCACCGCCGATCACGAGGTCGGTCGCGAGGACCGCTGCCCCCGCCGCTCGGTACGCCGCATGGAGCGTGTGCGGATTCATCGCCGTGTCCGGGTCGACGTGGGCGATCCCCTCTCCCGGCGCGAGTCGCTCCAGGGCCTCCACGTGCGTCTCGGCGTGCACCCGGAGAAGCTGTTCGCGGGTCGCCATCGGTGCCTCGTGCACGTCGAGCGCCTGCATGAGACCCGACGCGATGAGCTGGTCCTCGACGGCGCCGAGCCGTGCCGGACATTCCGGATGATGGTGCCCCATGTCGTGGCGCAGGCAGTCGGTGTGGCGGATGAACGCGGTGGTCATGGGTTGGGCCCGATGAGGTCGGGATGGCTGGGGTCGCACGCAGATGGTAGCGCCCGCCGCGCAGCGCAGACAGCGCCGGCACTGCCTGTGGACGAAGAAACCCCGCGCGGATCGACGAGATGTCGCAAGCGACCGCTAGAATGCCCTTGGAATTCCTTCCGACTCGCGTCATCCGGTCTCCATGTCCGCCCATCCGCTGCATCGCCTCTTCAGCCCCGTCAGCGTCGCCATCGTCGGGGCGGGCGAAGACCCGGGAACCGTGGGCGCCGCCGTCATGCGCAATCTCGCCGAAGGCGGTTTCCAGGGCGCGTTGTATCCGGTGCATCCACGCCACGCGTCGGTGCTCGGTCGACCCGCATTCCGCAGTCTCGCAGCGCTGCCGACGGCACCGGATCTGGTCGTGCTCGCAACGCCCGCCGCCACCCTGCCCGCCCTCGTCAAGGAAGCGGGCGACCGCGGCGCCGGCGGCGTGGCGATCCTCACGTCCGGTCTGAACGACCGCACGCCTGCCGATGCCGCCCTGCTCGACCAGGTGGCGCGCACTGCCCGGGAGGCGCGGGTACGGGTGCTCGGACCGAACTCGCTCGGCCTGCTGCGCCCCTCGGCAGGCTTGAACGCGTCCTTCGCTCGGACGGGTGCCAAGGTCGGCACCATGGCGCTCGTGTCCCAGTCGGGCGGACTCGCCAGCGCCATGCTCGACTGGGCCATGGCCGACGGACTCGGCTTCTCGAGCGTGGTGTCCCTCGGGAACCAGCTGGACATCGATTTCTCCGAGGTGCTGGATTTCCTCACGGCAGACCCGCTCACCGACAGCATCGTGCTCTACGTGGAAGGCGTGCGCGGCGCCCGACGCTTCATGAGTGCGCTTCGCGCGGCTGCGCGGATCAAGCCGGTCGTGGTGCTGAAGAGCGGACGGGGCCCGGCCGGTTCGCGGGCCGCGACGACGCACACCGGCGCGATGGCCAGCCCCGACGAAGCGTTCGACGCCGCCCTGCGTCGCGCCGGTGCCGTGCGCGTGACGAGCTACACGCAGCTTTTCGCGGCCGCCAAGTACCTGTCGTCGCGGTACCGCCCCGTGGGCCGGCACCTCGCGATCGTCACCAACGGTGGCGGGCCCGGCGTGATGGCCGTCGACCGTGCGACCGAGGTCGGTCTGCTCCTGTCGGAACTCTCCCCGGCGACGCACCGGGCGCTGGACGCCGCGTTGCCGGCGAGCTGGTCCGGAGGCAATCCGGTCGACGTCCTGGAGGACGCCAGCCCCGAGCGGTATCGCCTGGCGATCGCGGCCTGCCTCGCCGACGAGGGCGTCGATGGCGTCGTCGCGATCGTCACGCCACAGGCGATGAGCGATCCCGACGATGTCGCCCGCAGCATCGCGGAGGTGTCGGCCATCCCCGGCAAGCCGGTGATCGCCTGCTTCATGGGCGAGACCAGCACGGCATCGCCGCTGCAGACGCTGCAGGCCGCCGGGCTCCCCGCCTTCAATGCCCCGGAACCCGCCGTGGAGGCGTTCGCGAACATCGTCGCCTTCTACAACAATCAGCGGTTGCTGATGCAGGTGCCGGGGCCGCTCGCCCAGGATCATCAGGCGCCCGACCTCGAAGGCGCGCGCGCGCTGATCGAAGCGGCCCTGGGGGAGGGTCGCACCGGACTCACCGAGAGCGAGTCAAAGGGCGTCCTCGCTGCATTCCGCATCCCGGTCGCTGCCACGGCCATCGCGCGCTCGGTGCCCGAAGCCATCGCCCTCGCGCAGCAGATGGGCTTCCCGGTCGCGATGAAGGTCCATTCCCCTGACCTCGCCCACAAGTCCGACGTGGGCGGCGTGCGTCTCGATGTCGGCACGACGCAGGAGGTCCGCACGGCCTACCTCCAGATCGAGGCGAATGTCCGCGCCGCCCTGCCGGAGGCACGCATCGAGGGGATCGCGATCGAACCCATGGTCCGCAAGCCGCACGGTCGCGAGGTCATGGTGGGTGTGTCGCGGGATCCCGTCTTCGGCCCGGTCATCGCGCTCGGCGCCGGCGGCACGCAGGTAGAACTCATCGCCGATCGCGCCGTGGCCCTCCCGCCGCTCAACGGACTGCTCGCACGGAACCTCATCGACAGAACACGCGTCGCGGCGACGCTGCGCGCCTGGCGCGGCATGCCGGCGGCCAGTCTGATCAGCCTGGAGCAGGTGTTGTTGCGGGTCTCCGAGATGGTCTGCGAGCTTCCATGGCTCGCCGAGTTGGACATCAACCCGCTCATCCTCGACGACAGCGGCGCGGTGGCCGCCGACGCCCGCATCGTGGTGAGCCCCGTCCTCGCGGACACCGCGGCGGACCGCTACGCCCACATGGCGATCTGCCCGTACCCGGGTCACCTCGCGAGGAGCTGGGTGCTGGAGGATGGCCGTGAAGTCTTCGTGCGCCCGATCCGCCCCGAGGATGCCGAGATGGAGCAGGCGTTCGTGCGCGGGCTCTCGGAGGAGTCCCGCTACTTCCGGTTCGCGAACGCCCTCCACGAGCTGTCGGAACGGATGCTCGTGCGCTTCACTCAGATCGACTACGACCGGGAACTCGCCCTGGTGGCCGTGTTGTCGGAGGCCGGCGTCGATCACCAGATCGCCGTGGCGCGCTATGTGATCGACCCCGACGGCGCGAGCTGCGAGTTCGCGCTCGCCGTGGCCGACGACTGGCATGGCAAGGGGATCGGCACCCGGCTGCTCGGGCAGCTCATCGACGTGGCGCGGGCGCGGGGCCTGCGGTCGATGATCGGCTACGTGCTCGGGCACAACTCGAAGATGCTGCATCTCATGACCCGCCTCGGCTTCGACGCGATGACCGACCCCGACGACGCCTCCATGCGCATCGTGGTGAAGCGACTCACGACCTGATCGACGGGTCCCGGCACACGATCGAACCAGCACCATCGACAGCAACCCGCGGCAGCACTCAAGGGCATCCACGCGGCGACGAAAACCGAACCCATGAACCCAGACATCCAGTCCGTCCTCGCCGCCATCGACGGCATCATCCTCGGCAAGCCCCGCGAGGTACGTCTCACCCTCGCCTGCGTGCTCGCCCGCGGCCACCTGCTCATCGAAGACATTCCCGGCGTCGGCAAGACGACGCTCGCGCATGCGTTCGCCCGGGTGCTCGGGCTCGCCTTCCAGCGGATCCAGTTCACGAGCGACCTCCTGCCGGCCGACATCGTCGGCGTGTCGGTCTACGACCGCGATCAGGGGCGCTTCGACTTCCATCCGGGGCCGGTCTTCTCGCAGGTGTTGCTGGCCGATGAGGTGAACCGCGCCACGCCGAAGGCGCAGAGCGCGCTCCTGGAAGCCATGGAGGAGCACCAGGTCACCGTCGATGGCCAGACGCGCGCCCTTCCTGCACCGTTCTTCGTGATCGCGACGCAGAACCCGTCGAACCAGGTGGGGACGTATCCTCTTCCGGAGTCGCAGCTCGACCGGTTCCTGATGCGGATCCATCTGGGTTACCCCGATGCCAAGGCCGAGCGCGCCCTGCTGGGCGGCGAGACGCGCCGCTCCCTCATCGACGCGACGACACCGGTGCTCGACACGGATCGCCTGCTCGCGTTGCAGGCGGCGGTCCGGTCGGTGCACGCCGCCCCGGCATTGCTCGACTACGTACAGGCGCTGCTCACGCATTCACGCCAGGCGCCCGCCTTCGGGAGTGGACTGAGTCCGCGGGCCGGACTTTCGCTGCTTGCGGCCGCGCGCGCCTGGGCGCTGATCGAAGGCCGCAACGCCGTGCTGCCTGAGGACGTGCAGGCCGTGCTGCCAGGCGTCGCGGGCCATCGCCTGCTGCCGCCCGATGGCGCGTCCGGCGGCCGCGACGCCCTCGTCCGGCGCCTCGTCGACGACGTCGCCGTTCCCTGAGGTGGCGACCATCCGGGCGAACGCCCTATTCACGCTCGGCCGCCGCGCGGCGCATCGCAGCGTGCCGAAGGCGCGCGTGGCGCTCACGCGCCGCAGCATTTACATCGTGCCGACGCGGGCCGGCCTCGCGCTCGGCGTCACGCTGGGACTCATGCTCGCGGGGTCGATCAACTACAACCTCGGCCTGGGCTACGTGCTGACCTTCCTGCTCGCCGGGCTCGGCATCGTCGGCATGCTCCACACTTGGCGCAACCTTGCGGGGCTCGACCTGACACCGGGCCGCCCGAGCCCTGGCTTCGCGGGCGGGCAGGTGACGTGGCGGATCCGCATCGCCAATCCGTCCACGCTGACGCGTGGCAGCGTGGGCCTCTGGATGGAGGGTGCCACGCCGTTGCATCTCGATGTGCCCGCGAGGGACGAGGCCGTGGCGACACTGGATCTCCCGGTCGCTCACCGGGGACGCCTTCAGGCGCCGCGCGTGCGTATCCAGACGATCTATCCGCTCGGACTCTTCCGGGCATGGGCGTATGCAGAACTCGACATGCAGACGGTCGTCTACCCGACACCGGAACCCTCGCCGCCGCCGCTGCCGGCCATGCCCGGACCACGCGGAAACGGTGGCCGCATCCCGCTCGGCGAGGACGAGTTCGCGGGCGTTCGCGAGTACCAGCCCGGGGACCCACCGGCCCGCATCGCCTGGAAGACGATGGCACGGACGGACACCGTGCTGACCAAGCACTTTTCCGGCGGCGAAGGCGGTTCGGTGATCCGCCTGGACCTCTCCGCCGTGCCGGGCGACTTCGGACTCGAACGGGCGCTCTCGCGGCTCACCGCATGGGTCGCGCTGGCCGAGGATGCCCGCGTGCGCTACTCGCTCGGCCTCCCCGGCCGGGAGATCCCGCCCGACGACGGCCCTGCCCACCGCAGCCGATGCCTCGAGGCCCTTGCCGTCCATGGCCGCGGTTAAGTCAGCGGGCAGCGATCGCGTCGTCACCCTGTCGCCAGGCCGGATCACCGGCCTGACGGCAAGCCTCGCGCTCGTGCTCGCGCCCCATGCGGTGCGGATCCCGATCTGGATGGGCGTGCTGGCGGCTGCCGCGATGCTGCTGAGGACCTGGCTCGCGTGGCGCGGACAGCGACTCCCGCGCACCTGGATGCTGGCCGTCCTGACCCTCTTCGCAGCGCTCGGAACATGGATGTCGTACGGCGTCATCTTCGGTCGCGACGCCGCGGTGGCACTGCTCATCCTGATGCTGTGTCTCAAGCTGATGGAATTGCGCGACACGCGCGATGCCATGGTGCTCGTGCTGCTCGCGTACTTCGCGGTGATCACCAACTTCCTGTACTCGCAGTCGATCCCGACCGGTGTCTACCTGCTGGGATGCGTCTGGACCGTCACGGCGAACCTGCTCGCCGTCCAGCGGGCCGGACGCCCGAGGGTGGCCGCCATGCTGCGCGAGTCCGCGGTGATGCTCGCGCAGGCGGCGCCGCTCATGCTCGTGCTGTTCCTGTTGTTCCCGCGCATCCAGGGGCCTCTCTGGGCATTGCCGCAGGCGGGCGCGGGGGGGCTGTCGGGACTGTCGGACACGATGTCGCCAGGGAGCCTGTCGAGCCTGAGCCTGTCGGACGCCGTGGCGTTCCGCGTCGAGTTCGGCGGATCCGCGCCCAAGGGGGACAGCCTCTACTGGCGTGGTCCGGTGCTGTGGGATTTCGACGGGCGCACTTGGCGGGCGCCGGGCAACGACCTCGTCGGGCAGGCGGAACTCGAGATCGGCGGCACACCGATACGCCAGACCATCACGCTCGAACCCCACGAGATGCGCTGGCTGTTCGCACTCGACGTTCCGGGCGGCGCGCCGTCGCCGAACTACCTCACGCTCGATCTGCAGCTTCGTGCGGTGCGTCCGGTGCGGGAGCGGATGCGCTACGAGGTGACCTCGTTCCCCGACTACCGTCTCGCCCGGTACGAAGTGCCCGGGCTTCTGAAACGGGCACTGCAGCTGCCACCCTCGTTCAATCCGAAGAGCCGCCAGCTCGCGGAAAGCTGGCGTGCGGAAGGCCTGAGTCCGGACGAGATGGTGAAGCGGGCTCTCACGATGTTCCGCGAGCAGCCCTTCGTCTACACGCTGACGCCACCGGTCTCCGGCGGCCACGCCGTCGACGATTTCCTGTTCGTCACCCGACGCGGATTCTGCGAACACTATGCGGGCGCGTTCGCGTTCCTGATGCGCGCCGCCGGCGTGCCGACGCGCGTCGTCACCGGCTATCAGGGTGGAACGCTGAACCCCGTCGGCAACTACCTCATCGTCCGCCAATCGGACGCGCACGCGTGGACCGAAGTGTGGATGGAGGGCCGCGGATGGCGCCGCGTCGACCCGACGGCTGCGGTGTCCCCCCTTCGCATCGAGCGTGGCGCCGCGGCGGCGCTCCCGGGCGTCGGGGCCGTGCCGCTCCTCGGGCGGATGGACAACGACTGGATCAAGGATCTGCGGTTCGCCATGGACATGGTCGCGAACGGCTGGAACCAGTGGGTGCTCGACTACTCGCCCGAACGGCAGATGAACATGGTGTCGAAATTCGCCGGTGGGTCCTGGCGCAGCATCTCGACCGCTCTCATCGTCGGGACCGGGATCGTCGTCGCGATCCTCGCCGCGTTCGCCATGCGCCGAACGCGCTCGGCGCCGGCGGACCCCGCGTGGGTGCTGTGGCAGACGTTCACCCGGAAGCTCGCGAAGCGCGGTGTCGCACGCGCGGACAACGAGGGTCCGAGGGCCTTGGCGACACGGGCGGCGGCGCTTCTCCCGGACCATGCGCGATCCATCCACGCCATCGCTGACCTCTACGCCCGTTTGCGCTACGAAGCGAATCCGGGTCCGGAAGATCTCTCGTCACTGAAGCGCGCCGTGCGGGATCTGCGACTGGGCTGAGGCAGAGGCGCGCGACTACGGTGCCGGCAGGCGACCGACGGGATCGATCGGACGGCCGAAACGACGCACCTCGAAGTGCAGCGACACGCGAGACGTGTCGCTGTCACCCATGTCCGCGATGCGCTGGCCGCGCTTGACGACATCGCCCTCCTTCACGGCCAGCACGCTGTTGTGCGCGTACACCGACAGGTAGGTCTCGTTGTGCTTCACGATCACGAGCCGGCCGTAGCCCCGCAAACCCGTGCCGCTGTACACCACCTTGCCGGCCGCCGCGGCCGCTACGGGCTGACCCATCCGCCCGGAGATGCCGATGCCCTTCAACCGCCCGGTGTCGCCGAAGCGATAGAGGATGTCGCCGCGCACGGGCCAGGCCCATTCCAGCGCCTCGTCGTCCTCGGGGGTCTGCTTGTCGGGCACCGGCGGAGTGGGTGTCGCCACCACCGGCGAAGCTGCCGGCGTCACGGCGGGCGCGACCTTGGCCGGCGCTGGTGGCACCGGCGGGGATGCCTTTGCCAACGCCTGTTCGCTGAAGGGAACGGTCGTCGCCCGAGGCTCGGTGAGCCGCGGCACCTTGGCGGAGGTCCCGCCTTCCGCCGGCACCGACGGACCCGCCGCCGCGGGCTGGGCGAGAGGCTCCGCCGAGACGACACTCGCCGACGGCAGCGACTTCACCTCGGGAGCGGCGTCCTTCTGGGGCGGCGTGAAGCGAAGTGTCTGCCCGACGAGAATGCGGGAGGGGTCCGCGAGTTCGTTCCAGGCGGCAAGCTCCCGATAGTCGAAGCCGAAATCGAGCGCGATGGCGTACAAGGTGTCGCCGCGCTGGACGACATACGTCTCCGGACGCTCGTCGCCACGGCGGCGACTCGTCCTGGGCGCGGGCGTGCTCTGAGAGAGGACCTTGGCACCATCGGCCGTCGTGACCGCCACGGGTTGCTGCTCGATCAATGCGCATCCGCCCGACGCGAGCAGGATCGCCAGGACCGCCAACCCGATCGGGACCCGCACCCTCACACCCGGGTGCCCGGCAGGAGCGGCACGAAGTGGACGTCCTCCAGGCGGGTCTCCGCGAGACCTTTGTCGGTCCGCTCGATCAACACCAGGCGCTGTTCGCGCGTACCGATCGGCATCACCAGGCGCCCGCCGACATCCAATTGCGCCGTCAGCGCTTCCGGTACCTCCGGCGCGGCTGCGGCCATCACGATGAGGTCGAAGGGTGCCATGTCGGGCAGGCCGAAATTGCCATCGGCATGCTTCAGCTTCACGTTGCCGATGCGAAGCTCGCGCAGACTCTTGCGGGCACGACCCGTCAGGGCGGCAATGCGCTCCACCGAGAAGACTTCCTTCGCAATGCGCGCCAGCACCGCGGCCTGGTAGCCGCACCCGGTGCCGATCTCCAGTGCCTTCATCGGCGTCCGTCCACCGCGCGCAAGTTCGAGCATCCGCGCAACCGTGAGCGGCGCGGAGATGGTCTGCCCGAAGCCGATGGGCAGCGAGAGATCTTCGTACGCGCGGCTGGCGAGCGCTTCGTCGATGAAGATGTGGCGCGGCACCTCACCCATGGCGGCCAGCACGGTCTCGTCGCGGATTCCCTGCTCACGAA
>VYME01000286.1_pt1 | contig 45793 bp, 52 predicted proteins | sample 5115281 | NCBI WGS metagenome assembly VYME01 (sample SAMN12291780, study PRJNA351875) | freshwater metagenome | isolation source: freshwater lake | place: USA: Michigan, Wintergreen Lake | collected 2013-08-08
ACCTATTTGTGCCGTAAGTGTCTCCCTGTATAGATTTCAGCTACTTTTAGGCGTAGGCACTCTCATCGAATTTTATTTTAAGTTAATTATTTGCATAACAATTACCGAAGAGCCATTTTTATCAACTAGGAAAAATAACTTCTAGGGGAGCGGGAATCATCTCGCTACGAAAGTCAAGAATCTGAACTAGGATTTGCGGCAAAAAGTTTTTCCTGGGTATAGGGTATAGGGTGTAGGGTGTGGGGTGTGGGGTTTTACCGATTTTGAGGGGGTCAATTACCTAATTTTCAGGGAAAAAGTACCTCAATTTTACCCCCGATCACTCCCATATCTGGTACTTTTGGATTTCAAAAAAGTCTAAAAGTCTTATCCAGCAAGGTTTTTAGATTTATTCAGCCAGCCCTATTTAGGGGACCAGCGCTCTTGAATTTTATTAATCGCCCAGCTGACAATCGCCCCCGCAATTAAAATACTAATAGCAGGATTGAATAAGGGCAGCCAAAGACGCTGAAAAAGTTTAAATCCTAGGGGAATTCCCGTGGATTCACCGATAACAGCCAGGGCAAACCAGAGAAAGCCCGCTATTACTAAAAACACATCAAATATTAAGATTCTATTCAACCACTTGACAAATTGCTCTTTCATTGCATCAAAAACTTAGGTTATTTAACAGTTTATTCACGAAAAAGTATACCACTGTCACCTTAATCCCAAGCTCTCCAGAGCCAAGCTAGTCCGGCAGTAATGATTAAAACTTTAGTTAACCAATCTCCCCAGCGCACATATAAAGTTCTCGTATCCCGTCGATAAATTGTTTCGCTATGGATTTGATATCTATCCAGATCCGATAGCCAAAGGTGATTACCGTGGGGATCCACAAAAGCAGAATAACCTGTATTGGTGGCCCGGGCCATCCATCGATCGGTTTCGATCGCTCGCATGGTATCCTGAGCATGGTGTTGAGCGGGCATGGCGTGGCTATAATGGGCGTTATTAGAAGCGGTAATAATAAATTCGCCTCCCCTAGCAGTTTGACGGCGAAAATGTTCGGAAAAAGCCGACTCGTAACAAATGCCCACAATTATTTTACCGAAAGGGCTGTCAATAATTTGATCAGGATTTCCCTGGATTAAATGCGCTTGCAAGGGAGAAAGGCGATCAACAATTCCGCCCAAAATTTCCTGAAAAGGAACGTATTCGCCTAAAGGCACGAGAATTACTTTATCATACCGACTAATCACCTGTCCCTCGCCATCAATGGTCAAGAGACTATTGTTATAACCCTTGTCCACCTTGCCAAATGCACCTAACCAGATCGGCGTTTTTTTGGCTAAAATTGCCGAATAAATCGAGCTATTATTGACTAAGTTCTCCCAATAGTAGGGTAAGGCCGTTTCAGGAGTTAAGACGGCATCTACTCCTTGATCGGCCAGAATTTGATAACCAGAGGTGTAACCTTCGAGCGCCTTTTGAAATCCCAGGGGCGAAAGTTTAATCGTGTTGGCAATATTGCCCTGAATGACGCCAATTTTTATCCCTAAATCCCTTGACTTTTCGATCGGTTTATGGTAAACATTCCATCCCCAGAGATGGAGGCTAAAACAAATGAGGAGGGGTAAAGAGAGAAAAGCGAGATTTTGCCGCGATTGACGGATTAGGAGCAAGCTTTCGGCGATTAAACCGTTAACTGCCACAATTGCCGCCGTTACCGTCGTAAAACCCGATAATTTGCCCAATTGCAGAATCAATAAATTATGGGGACTTTGGCTATAAGCAAGGGTAGTCCACCAGAGAGGGGATTGACTCCAGAGAGATTCTAACCCACACCAGAGGGCAGTGCCGATGAAAACCCGTAGGAGGGCATCCCTAAAAGATGACTGATTAACACTTTTGTTGACATAAAACATAACTAACGTCCAAGTTAGCACGATCGCCGTTCCCCAAAAAGTAATAAACAACCAACAAAACAGGGCAATTAACAAACTCGCTAACCAGGGGACACCCATCCACGTCATCGGGTGAATTCCCGTGATCCAGAATAAAGCCAGACCATGGTAGGCAAAACCCCAGCCAAAACCGTATAAAAGCTGTTTTTTTAGGGATTTTTCCGCTAATCTCACAACAATCCACAGGGGGACTAGAGAAATCCATGCGAGTAACCACCAAGAAACCGGCGCTACTGTTAACCCCATCCCCACACCGGCCAAAATTGCCCAGAGAAAACGCACCATCTTTCACTCCAGTCAGGTTGAACTCGTCTGACCTACTAGATCAGAGTAGCTAGAGGGAAGACAAAAAACAAGAGAAATACAGAAGTTTTTCAGCACATCTACAATAGAGCAGTTAGCGAGTAAAAAAGCCCTTCCATGAGATGCTATGGCAAGCTATAGACTCAGACAAACAGGGATATGGGGAATGTCACCCTCACCCTGAAAGCCTAAACTCGGACTGAATAAATGATTGAATACATGGATAATTTTAACCCCAAATTAACGGCTCTGGCTCTTGTCTTGAATGTCGAGGAAAATCTCGAAGATATTTTTCGGAAAATAGCTAGTATGAGCGCTCATCAATTGCGAGCGCGGCACTGTTCAATTATGTTAAGCTCTCCACAGGAATTAAAAGGGGAAATTACCGATTATCTAGAAGTTTTTGCCCATTATGATGATCTATCACCTTTGGCTGATCAAGAAATAATTAAACTCGATCAAGTTATTGCCGACAGTGTAGCGGCCACAGGAAAACCTTTACTAATTAAGGATATCACTCGATCGCCATTTTCCACTGCAGCCCCTTATCCCAAAAGATCAAATAATAATAGTTTTATCTCCGTACCGATTATCCTAAACGAGCAGGTAATCGGAGTAATTAATCTCAGTTTTCCCCTAGACAAAAAACATTTTGAACCATTAGATTTAGAAATCTTGCAGTTATTCGCTCAACAGGCTGCCCAATCCCTGCAAATTTTTCATTTGCAAGGGATGTTAAAATCTCGTTTTGTGGCTATGGCAGTGACTAGAGAAATAGCAGAAATTCAGTCCGAACATTTGATCGCTGTCCCTCCTTATCCCCCGAAATTAGCCAAAATTGTCGCTAAGGCTTTTTTTAAAGAATTAACTCAGGCCGGTTTTGGAACCCATCAAGTTATTGAGATTGCTAATGAGGTTTTGAATTTACTACAAAAGACCCTTAATAAACATAGAAATCGTCTGGAAGGAAAAGATTGAGCGCTAGTCAAGGGTTAAAACCTATTAACCTGCCACCCCTGTGCAGTCCTAAGAAGTAATTGAGATAGTTAACAGCTTAATTTACTGATTACCGCTGCCGTCCTGCCGTCCTAATTCATAGACACCACAGGCAACACAGGCGAGAATACCGACACTAATCGGCCAACTTTTTCCTAAACTAATCTCGATTAACCAATCGGAGAAACCGCCGAGAATGAGAAAGGGAATAATACTAAAGATAGAGGCATAAAAAGCATTTTGGGATTCTCTGGCGACGCGAGTTTTTTCAAACTCCTCTAGGGAAGTATAGAGGAAACGCTCGGCAAAATTAAACCAGCCATAGAAAATTTCTATAAACCAATTTCGCACCCCAGCTAACCCCAGATACAATGCTAAAGACCAGAGACAGCTACCGGCAATAAAGGCCGGGGAAATATTGATAGTGAAGGGCAGAAAGTCGATTACCATAAATGAGAGCCACAGAAGTGGTAAATTTGAGTGAGCGGCTTGATCGATCTTAACAAGTCTTGACCCTTGCACCAAAAAGTTGACATCCTCACCGCCGGGGCCGGACGGTGATTTCCAAACTTAACGATTTGGGTTTCTGTTTGGGGTCCCTTACCGGGTTTCGCGGCTGCCTTGACAGATTTACCCCCCTCTGGTCAACAGGTCGCCACCAAGACTGGGAAAATGGGGAAATGGCGAAATTCAACTAAAACCCCTTCGCTGTGATTTCTCTGTGTTCTGACATGGAGAGCTTTATTGTCAACTAATCTTACACCGCCCAAGGTGCGCCGCAATAGCGACTCTTGTTCTGGTGTTGGGTAAAATCGGTAGCGATCGGCTTTCCCCATACCTGACGTTCTGGCATATATCCTGTAAATGCGCTAGTATTTAACAGTAAATCCAACCTAGAACGGCGGGGTTTCAGACCCAATTTTTTTGATGAAAAGTTTTTTTAAGAAACCTTATCGGTTAGGAATTTTGATGCTTGTATCGACAAGTTTAATGGCCTGTAGCGCCTTAAACTATAGCTCTTTTACGGAACTCGTGCCATCTTTCTCTCCCTCTCCCTCTCCTTTAGATGCGGCAACTTTACTTGTTTTAGAGAATAAAATCTATCAACAGGTCAATCGCTATCGTCAATCTCGTAATTTATCTCCCCTACTGTTAAATCGAGCAATTTCGCAACAGGCAAGATTACATAGCCAACGTATGGCCTCGGGTTTAGTTCCTTTTAGTCATCAAGATTTTGACAAAAGAGCGCAAACTATTGGTGTTTCGGTTCCCTATCAAGCGGTGGGGGAAAATGTGGCAGTTAATCAAGGTTATGATGACCCGGTAATGATTGCTGTGGATGGCTGGATTAAAAGTCAAGGTCATCGGGAAAATATGGAGGGAGATTTTGATAGTACCGGGATTGGAGTAGCGACGGATAATCAAGGGAAGTTATACTTTACTCAAATATTTCTAAAACGTCAATCCGCTCCCGTTTCTACTAATCCTCTTAGCTACGATCCTATCCAGAATCAATCTTTTTTAATCACCCTCGAAGAAAACACTAATTATCAAGTTAATCGCTACCGAATTTCTCAAAATTTACCGCCCCTACGTCTCGATGCTCGTATTAGTCATGAAGCTCGCTTATTTAGTCAAAAAATGGCCCATAAACAGGCTCCTTTTAGTCATGATGGTTTTGAGGGAAGAGTCAAGGCAGTACAAAGGAAGATTCCTTTAGAAAAAATGGGCGAAAATTTGGCTTTTATGAAGGGATATCCTGACCCCGTTAGCGTTGCCGTCAAGGGTTGGATTAATAGCCCCGGCCATCAAAAAAATATGGTTGGTGATTATAATCTCACCGGTATCGGTATCGCTAAAAATAATGTTGGCGAATATTATTTTACACAACTTTTTGTTAAAAAGCGTTGACAAAATCCCCCCAATGATATTTTAATTTAATTACCAGTTTTTAACATCAGTTATCAGTGATCAGTGATCAGTTATCAGTTATCAGATTTGAGTTATCAGATTTGAGTTTTCAGTGGACAGTCTTAAGTAAGGAGTATTAAATGGCATTAACAGTGCTGTCTTTTTACTGATTACTGATTACTGATTACTGTTTACTGTTTACTGATTACTGATTACTGATTACTGATTACTGTTTACTGATCACTGAAAAAAGCTCTCCTAACCCCTAACTATATGAACTTAGACAATTTTCAAGTGTGCGATCGAGATTTAAGCGATGACCTATTATCCCGTTATTTAGGGGTTAATTCGATCGCTGTAGATACAGAAACTATGGGATTAATTCCAGGGCGCGATCGACTGTGTTTAATTCAACTCTGTGATCCCAGTGGTTTTGTCACCGCTATTCGGGTTTTTAGGGGGCAAACAGAGGCTCCTAATCTGAAAAAGGTCATGGAGGATGAGCAGATAGAAAAAGTCTTTCATTTCGCCCGTTTTGATGTGGCTCAATTGTCCCAAACTTTTGCCATTGCCACTCAACCGATTTTCTGCACCAAAATCGCCAGTAAACTGGCTCGGACTTATACCAGCAGTCACGGTTTAAAAAGCCTCGTGCAGGAATTGGAAGGCATAGAATTAGACAAAACCGCTCAGAGTTCTGATTGGGGAAATGCCGCTAATCTTACCCGACAACAACTGAGTTATGCTGCTAACGATGTGCGCTATTTATTGTCAGTGCGAGATAAATTAATTGTGATGCTGCAAAGAGAAGAAAGATGGGAATTAGCCCAAAAATGCTTTAGTTGTATCCCCATCTTCACCGCTTTAGATTTACAGCAATACAAAGATATATTTGAGCATTAGTCGGCAAAAGTTACAGCCTATATTTTGCCAATAATACCAAATCGGTTTTTAATAGTATGATTGACTCCCAATCGAACCTTAAAAACCCAGTTATGGATTATTTCTCCCCACTCCCCACTTCCCCACTTCCCCATTTCCCCCCGCAACGCGCACGAAGTGGTCTCCCCACTCCCCTCACTGATTACCGACAACTGAAAATGCTCCCTAGGGCTAAAAGCTGCCAAGATCACAAAAAAGACCGCTATGATCGAAAATAGAAATCATCGTCATTGGTAGAGAATAGGTAAAAAATCTATGACATCTTATGCGGCCTCCTCTGCACGAGCCGAAATGAGCGAACTTCGGCGCCTAAAAACCCTACTACCGCCAGAATTACAAAGTTGGGTAACGGTAGAAGGTTCCACAGAGGTTAACCCCCCCCTGATCCGTTGTGAAGAAATTGGCAGAGATGAGGTAGAAATTCAGATAGATTTAGCCAAATGGGAAAATTTAGCCATTGATCAGCGTAATCTGCTCTTTTGGCATGAAGTCGCCAGGATTCAAAATGATAGTATTCCCCGGGAAGGCTGGGAAATGGCCGCCCTCGCTATTGGCTTAGGTGGTGCAGTGGGGGAATTATGGGTACAGGATGGGTTATTATTGCTTTTGGCTATGGGATTATGTGGGATTTCCGGTTATCGTCTCTGGCGCAAAAATAATGGCGATAAAATTCTCAAAGAAGCGATCGAAGCTGATGAAAAAGCGATCGCCATGGCCACCCGTTTCGGTTATTCTCTCCCCAACGCCTACAAGAGCCTAGGCAGTGCCTTTAAAACCCTAATTGAACAAACCCCTAACCGTCGTCTGCGTAAGCGTTATGAGACCCGTTTAGATGCCCTGAGAAAGGGTGCAGCCAAAGCGAAGGCCCAAACCCAAGGCCGTCCGCCCCTAGGTGAGATTCGTTAGCCGATAATCACAGGTAATCTCTGACATTACCCATTGGTATTTGGGGAAAAGTGTAGTAAACATTTAAGTGGGTCATCAGGCCTTGTTCATCTATCAAACCATCTCTTTGTGTCGATGACTTCCCAAATTCCTGAAACACGTTTTCTGATCATTCCGATGGAGTATCCGGTTTTGCGGATGCCGGATCGCTTGACTGTCTTGGAAGCAGTACAGTTCAAGGATCTGTTTCACCATCTCATCGCCCAAACACCCACTCCCGAAAAAGTCATTCTGGATCTGAATGCCACTCAATTTATGGATAGTAGTGGTGTGGGTGCTTTAGTCCATAATCTCAAAGCGGCCAGGGCAGAAAATATCGAGTTAGTGCTGGCTAACGTCCATCCCCCAGTGATGGGGGTTTTATCGATTACGGGACTAGATCAATTATTCACTTTCCAAACCTCCCCCCTAGCAGCCCAAGAAAAGAGCTTTACTGCCAATGAAAACCATCTACCGGAAACCCATCCCTCGATTCGCAGTTGGTTAAAGCGCGGTCTTGACATTGTTGGTGGGATCGTGGGTTTATTAATCACGGGGGTTATTTTTGTCCCCATTGCCATCGCTATTAAGTTAGACAGTCCCGGTCCAATTTTTTTCAGTCAAACCCGCTGCGGTTGGTTGGGAAAGGAATTTAAAATTCTTAAGTTTCGTTCCATGTGTGTGGATGCAGAAGCACTCAAGGATAAAATCCCCAATCAAGCGGAGGGAGCTTTTTTTAAAAATAAAAATGATCCCCGGATTACCCGGGTAGGAAAATTTTTACGTCGCACCAGTTTAGACGAATTGCCCCAGTTTTGGAATGTGATCACCGGTGAAATGAGTCTTGTTGGCACTCGTCCTCCCACCCCCGATGAGGTGGAACGCTACGATGTTCCCCAATGGCAACGTTTAGATGTAAAACCCGGTATGACGGGAGAATGGCAGGTGAATGGTCGCTCTCGGGTGAGTAATTTTGAAGAGGTAATTCAACTAGATTTGCGCTATCAAGAAAATTGGAGTTTAGGCTACGATCTACAACTGATTTTTAAAACAATTTTGATTCTCTTTCAAAAAAACAGTGGTGCCTTCTGAAGTCTTAAATTCCCCTTCTTTCCCCCTCCAATTCCATCTACAAGTCCAGACGGAATTGGCAGCTTTAATCCCAGTCCTACAATGGTTTGAATCTCACGGCCGCTCTTTTCTACCCGACTCGGTGCTTTGGCAGTGTAAGGTGGCTTTAGCAGAAGGATTTACTAATACTGTCCGTTACGCTCACCAACATTTACCACCGACTACACCGATCGATCTAGAATTAACTTTAAAGTCCCATTCTCTAGAAATAAGAATATGGGATCACGGTCAATCTTTTGATCTGCAAGCAAAACTTGATTCTCTACAACAACATCCCCTCGCACCTTTGGAAATGGAAAGCGATCGAGGATTAATTTTTATGCGTTCTTTTACTGATACTTTACAATATATCCGCACTGGCGAAGGGAGAAATTGTTTAATTCTCCAGAAAAGTTTTTAAGTCAATTTATCCCCTGCTAGAAACTCCGTCCATGGCACAGGTTTCCAGACGAGAAAAAAGAATTATGCCACCCCCCACACCCCACACAAGGGTGGGGAGATGTCCCCAGGGTGCTTTGAGAGAGAAAGTAATTTGATCGTAGTATAACCACTTGTTATTAACTCGCCAACCGACTTTTGTTCCAAAAGCGTTCCATTTTTGTTGATCATAATTGCCGCTTCCTCCCAAACTTTCATAGATTCTTTTCTGAACAGATATACCGAATTTTCCCTGACTATATTTTAACCAGAGTTGATTGATAGTGGCTAAATCTTCACAGGGAAAGTTATCTATGTCTTCTATCTTAAGATATTTTTCTTTAGTTTGATCGGCAACTTTTAAGAATAGATTAGCCGTTTCTTGATCTGCCTCTTGCCATTTTTCTTGCGCTAAGAAATCCCGTAGGTTAGTGTAATCAATTTCCTTGGCACTTTTGAGGTTAATTTCCTCCCTGGTGGCGGCTGGAAAAACTGGCAAAACCGTTTCTTGAATTGTATTCTGTGATCGGGGTTTTGGCGGAATCACGACGGCTAATTTTACTGCTAACTCTTGCAGGACTTCCCCGGCTGATTGATAACGTTTTTTGGTGCCAAATTCAATTAATTTATCTAAAATTTTACCTAATTCAACACTAACAGGATTATTAATCAGGTACTGTCTCCATACCCATTCATGTTCACTCACATCGAATAATTCAAAGGGAGATATTCCCGTTAATAAATAGATACAAGTGACTCCCAAACTATATAAATCACTGCTATTAATCGCTTTGCCATTGCTTTGTTCCGGGGCGATATATCCCGCCGAACCGATCACTGTTCCTGTCAGGGAAAGATTAGCAATGGGCATGAATTTAGAGGCACCGAAATCAACTAAAATTATTTTATTATCGCTGCGTCTCCTAATTATATTAGCTGGTTTAATATCCCGATGAATGACTCTTTTAGCATGGATAAAATCAAGAATTGGCAAAATTTCTAATAAAAGATGTTTGATCTTTTCCTCATTGAAAACTCCCTCGCTTTGTAATTCTTGTTCTAGATTTTCTCCCTCAATATATTCTTGAACAAGATATTGTCGCCCATCATTGCTGGTAAAATAGGCATAGAGGGAGGGAATTTGTGGGTGTTGACCGAGATTATCTAAACTAATCGCTTCTTCTTTAAATAATTCCGCCGCTTTCTTGAGAGCATTACTGCCTTGAGCGCTAGGAAAAAATTGTTTAATCACACAATAAGGTTTAGAAGGTTTATCCTCATCAATTGCTTGAAAAGTTTTACCAAAACCTCCTTGACCAATTAATTTTATAGCACGATAACGATCTTTTAGTAATAATTGAAAGCAACATTTTTGACAGAATTTATCTGTAGGCTCATTGTTATATAGACAATCGGGATTAAGACATAAACTCATGGCTTGTTTAAACAGGGATAGGTAAAATGTTTCAGTGAGCAGTAAACAGTAAACAGGTATAAAGATAAAGATAACTAACTAATTAACTTAAAACTTACATCTGATAACTTAAAACTTACATCTGATAACTGATAACTGATAACTGATAACTGATAACTGATAACTGATAACTGATAACTGATAACTGATAACTGATAGCTAAATCGAGGTTTCTTCCTCTAGCCAAATTTCTGGCTGTTGATTTAATAAAAGCTGGGCTGCCTCTAACATATCATCGACAATATCGCGCAAATCTGTCTTATTATCGATATAAGCTTTTAACGCTTCCATAGGATCTAATTGATTACCCACCCCTAATTCCGGTAAACGGGGACGGGTTAATTGACTAATTAACTCAGCCCGAATACTATAACTATGGGCAGTTTTTAATGCTTCGTCAAGCTGATTGGTGTTGATTAGTTCTAATTGTTCACTGCGAATTTTATAAACTAAGCGGATAACTGCTTCCTGAATATCGTGTTTTTTGAGAGCTTTCAGCAATTCTTTTTGGGGGTTTTCAGCCTCGGAAACATCCACTTCGATGGAACGGAAAGGACGCACGGGTAAAGGACAAAATTCCCATTTAACCTCTCCTTTAGCCACTTCTATTAAAACATAGCCCTTATCTTCTTTTTCCTCGCTAAAATCCACTCGATCGATGCTCCCCGGATAGACAATGGGCGGATCATTGCTAGGATTAAGATTTTGGTGTTTGTGAACATGACCGAGGGCAACGTACTCGAATTGTGGACGATTTAGCAGCGATAAAGGTACGGTAAAACCTTTACCAACCGCTAAAAATCTTTCTGCTCCTAAACTAGCTCGATCGGCCATTAAATGGGCTAATAAAACTGTTGGTAAACTTGTATCTAATTGGCGAATTTCTCCTTCTAAAACTGGTTCCAAACGGTTAATTAACAATTCATTTACCCCACTCAAGGATAAACCCTCGGTTTCGGGACGGGTTAAGAGAGTGGCGCGGGTTAACCAAGGTAAAGTAATTACTTGGATATCGCCGTTGCGGGTGGTGATGCGATGGGTGGTCAGGCGATCGCCAACAATAAACCCCGGCACCGCTAGGGTACGATAGATGGAGAGACTGACACCGCCATTACCCTGAGAATGTTGATCGTGATTACCCACTAATAACACCGTCGGGATATCAGCATCGGCAAGACGACGGAATTGACTGGCAAAAGCTTCGTGTACAAAAGGAGGAGGAGTGGCATCGGGAAAGGCATCTCCCCCAAAAAGCACTAGATCCACAGGGGAGGCAATAGCCCGATCGATACAGAGGCTCAAACTGCCCATAAAATCCTCTAAACGCGTGTTTAATCCCGTTTTTGGGTTTAAACGCCCATGGGAAAAACCACTCCCCATGTGAATATCCGATAAGTGCAGTATTTTAATCATGGTAAAGAAAAAACAGGCGCAATTAAGTACACCTGTTCAGGATTATTTTCCTAATTTTTTATCGCCATCTTGACGACGGCGATCCCGCCATTCTGTAGTCGTCAGGTAGAGAATGCCACCACTAACGACAACGAGGAGAATTAAGGCGACTAGAAAGAGAGTGTTAAGAATCAGGGATGTTTCCATGGTATCTATAGATTACCTAGAAACCGTTACGACCCCAAACCACCATGGCGATCGACCAAGTGAAAAGGGCGAGAATGCTAACCCAACCAAGTGTCAAAATATCCATAATTGCCTTTGTTAAACGAAATACTTGCGAGTTGACACTCTCCGCCCTAAAAGTGCGGAGATTCTTGGGCTGAATCTTGCCGCTACTAGCAAAGCTAATTTTGGTCTTACAGTTTCATGTCTAGTCCGACTACACCTACAAGGTATTCCCAAAGTCAACGACTCAATTTAATGCTAACATAAAGTCGCCCTAAAGGGCGAGGTTTTCAACCCAAATTTTCGATAATACTTCATCAGTGACTCCGTTTTAGAGAGGCGATCGTGCAAATTACGCTCAAGGAAAGAATCGAATCAATACAGGTGGGGAGTATCTCGGCACTGGCTTTCGTGGTTCCCTATCTGCTATTTTTAATTGTTGATCGACTATTTTTAGGGGAATCGATCACAGTAATTGGCACTTTTGTCAAGATATCAGGGGCGATAATTAGCGGATTTCTCTTTGGTGTCACCTATCGTTATGTCGTCCGCAACGATGATAATCCCCATCTCAAAGATGGTACAGTGGCAGCTTTTGCCCTAGTCCGCGGCCTAGTTCCCCTACAATTATCCACAGACTTGATCGCCGACAGTGGGCAATTAAGTCTCTTTCTGGGAGAGAGCTTTATCTGTTTTTTATCCTGTCGTCTGCTGTTAGAGTTGACTAAGCTGCGTCAATAACCGACTCAGTTATCAGTTATCAGTTATCAGTTATCAGTCATCAGGTGCGAGTTTTCAGTGAATAGTATTAAGGGACAAGCTCGGAGCTGCTTTTTTACTGTTTACTGATCACTGTTTACTGATTACTGATCACTGAAACATCACCCCACACCCTATGGCTATTTGTATTCCCGTTAATTTACCCGATCGCTCCTATAATATTCTGATCGAGAAGGGCAGTTTAGCTAATCTCGGTGCAGAAATGAGCCGGTTAAGCTTAGGTAAAAAGGTTTTATTGGTTTCTAATCCCGAAATTTTTGAGTACTACGGGCAAATAGCGGTTAATTCCCTAGAAAAAGGGGGATTTACCGTTTCTACTCATCTGATCCCCGCCGGCGAAAATTATAAAACCCTCGATGCGATCGCCCAAGTTTATGATAGCGCCCTCGCTCACCGGTTGGAACGTTCCTCGACTATGGTTGCCCTCGGTGGTGGTGTGATCGGGGATATGACGGGATTTGCGGCAGCCACATGGTTACGGGGTGTTAATTTTGTCCAAGTTCCCACCACCCTCTTAGCGATGGTGGATGCTTCCATCGGGGGTAAAACTGGTGTCAATCATCCCCAGGGCAAAAATCTGATCGGGGCGTTTTATCAACCGAAATTAGTTCTGATCGATCCTGAAGTGCTTAAAAGCCTACCGGTACGAGAATTTCGGGCAGGAATGGCAGAAGTGATTAAATATGGTGTAATTTGGGATGCCGAGTTATTTAAACAGTTAGAAGACTCGGACAATTTAGCTAGTTTTTCTCAGATCGATGGCGAGCTATTGCAAACAATTATTACAAAATCTTGCCAAGCTAAAGCAGATGTGGTAAGTAAAGACGAAAAAGAAGCGGGTTTGCGGGCGATCTTAAACTATGGTCACACGATCGCCCACGGCATTGAAAGTTTAACCGGATATACTAGCGTTAACCACGGGGAAGCGGTGGCGATGGGGATGGTGGCAGCAGGAGCGATCGCTGTTAAACTGGGAATGTGGACGGAAGCGGAAAATCAACGACAAACGGCGTTAATTGCCAAAGCTGGCTTAGAAACACAAATTCCGCCCTTAAACCCCGACCAGATGATCGAGACGCTTACTGCCGATAAAAAGGTGAAAGATGGCAAAGTTAGATTTATTTTACCAACGGCGATCGGCCAAGTCACCATTAGCGATCGAGTTACTCCCTCCATGGTGCGCGAGGTGTTATCCCCAACCAAATCCGGGCAATAGACGTTTTTTCAATTAAGGAATGCTCCCAATATGACGACTGACTCAATACAAGTTACTGCTGAAGAAATTGCCCAGTTTCGCGCTGAATTGGCAGATAATACAAGTGCGATCGCTGCTTTGGATGCCGACGATATGGCGATTTATTTTTGCGTTTCTTGAGAAGGTAATAATAATGGAGTTAAGGCAAATTCTATAGCTTGCTCATTAGGCAATCTTCTGATTAAATCTAATTCTACTAATTTGTCAATAATTGGAAGTAGTTCACTAAATTCTTGAACTTGCAACTTTTGTAAATCTTCTAAAGTAATATTTTCATCTGATAATTTATCTTTTTCTAGAATTAGATCTATCAGCATAAAATCCGCTGGGGTTAATCCTGGCAGACCTCGCATTTGTTGGTCAGCATAAATAAATCCTTCTTCTAAGATTTGAGGTGTAATAGTTTCGGCATTTAATTCAGATGCTTTCTGTAAAATATAGCTACCTAAACGATTTAAATAACGCGGAACACCATTAGATCTCTCACACAACATCTTAGCTGTATCTGGTGTAAAAGGTTTAACTGCTTGGGGATCTTTTACTGAATATTGACAATCTTGAGAACGTACACTGTTAAGGTAATTAACCAACATTTCATACATGACAGATTGTTCAAGAGGTTCTAATTTAATCGCAAAATCAAATAATCCTCTTTCACTAATTAAAATATCTCTGGTTAAACCCGAAGGATGACCTGTCAAAATAAACCATGCTCCTGATTTTAGCATTCCTTGAGCGTTTAAAAGTAATTGTTTTACAGTTGCAGGATCTTGTTTATCTAAGTCATCAACAGCAATAATCACTCGCTCATATTTTTTTAATGCTCTTTTTAATAAGTCTTCAAAACTAAGTTCAGGAAAGAGTGGTTTATTAATATCAATACTTTTTTCTTTTAATTCTGCACCAATTCCTGCAATTCCAAGTTTAGCTGTATTCTCTCGTTGTCTTAAAGGTTGGGCTGAAATTAATCCCATTTGATTTAAGAATTGTTGCGCCCATTCATCTTCTTTCATTTCCCGGGCTAAAGCAATTAATGCAATGGTAGCTAAATCTGTATTAGCTGGCAAACTGATATAGGCAGTTAAAGTCTTAGTTGCTTTACGTTTTAGAACATCTAAAATTTCTAAAATAAAAGCCGTTTTCCCAATACCAATCAAACCGTAAACTAACAATCTTTTACGCTCTTTTCCTTTTAATAAGGTGAAAACTTGTTTTAATTCTTGACTTCTCCCAGTAAAAACTTTTCTTAACTGCGATTCACCCAATGTTGAAGCACTTTCAGAAAAAGGAATTTCCGTTATTCCCCATTGAGAATAGATATTATCTAATTCATCCCAAATGCGATCCGCTTCATTCATACAGCTTGTTTCTCCTTAATTTTGGCAAGGCAATTCAGAACTTCTGCTATTTTAGCAATTTCTTGTTCATTATTCAGTTCTTTAAAAATAAAAGTAGCCTCCTTTAATAATTCTTTAGCTTTTTCGACAAAACCAATTTGCAACATGAGTCTGCCTAAACTTGCTTTACAAAAGGCAACACCTCTATCATGTTTTAGATATTCATAAAAGCGCAAAGCATCTCGATAATAAATAGAGGCTTTTTCATGGTTTCCAATTAGGTGATGGGTATGAGCAATTTGATAAATGGTATCAGCACGACTTTTGAGATCGTCAAATTGACGATAAATTTTAAGACTTTTTTCTAAATAAGCTAATCCTTGATACCATTCTCCTCGATCTACTTTAACTTTACCTAATGTTAACCCCATCTCTGCGGCATTCAGGAAATCTCCTGCGGTTTCATATCCTTGTAAAGCGTTTTGATAACACATCACTGCTTGTTTTATATTCTCTGCTTTATCCCCTCTGATTCTGTTACTGTAAGCATTAGCGAGATTATTCTGTGTCGCTGCCCATTGTTGGGGAAATGCGTCAAAAGTGAACACTTTCAAAGCCTCCTGGTAAGCGGAGATCGCCTTTTCTAAATTGTCAGCTTTATCACCTTTAATTCTCTCGGCATAATCACAAGCTAGAGTATTTTTTGTATTTGCCCAACCTAGAGGAATTCTGTCAATGGTTCTGACTTTCAATGCTTCGTTACAAGTCGCAATCGCTAGTTCTAAATTCTCGGCTTTATCTCCTCTTATTCTTTTAGTATAGGCAAGAGCTAAATTATGTTGAGTCGTCGCCCAATCTTCAGGAGAATTATCGAAAGTTCTGACTTTCAATGCTTCTGTATAAGCAGCGATTGCCAGTTCTAAATTTTCGGCTTTATCTCCTCTTATTCTTTTAGTATAGGTATTAGCTAGGTTATTTTGTGTATCTGCCCAATCTTTGGGAAATTTATCGAAAGTTCTCACTTTCAATGCTTCTGTATAAGCAGCGATCGACAGTTCTAAATTCTCGGCTATATTTCCTCTAATTCTATTTTGGTAAGCACTAGCAAGATTGTCTTGCGTATCTGCCCAAACTTCGGGAAAAGCATCAAAATTGAAACCAGTTAAAACAACTTGATAACCTGCGATCGCAATCTCTAAATTAGTGGCAATATTACCAAGAGAAAATTGCTGAATCAAGGTACTAAAATTACAGATATTACCAGCGATATATATAGCCTGTTCTGTTTCAACAGATGCTAATTGATTTTTTGCCCAATTATTTAGAATTATTATTAAACTTTCATCTAATTTATCGAGATTATGCTCAAAAAAAGGATAAATATACTTGGGATCAGGATTTTCATAAACTTTATTTAATGCCTTCATCAAAAAATTCAAATATTCTTCATGTGTATTTCCAGATTCTCTGCTTTCAATCGGAGGAATTTTATTTGCTCCCTCTGGAACAAATTCCCAATCATAACCTACTTCCTCACAAAAAGAGATAATTTCCTCCACTGACATACCTTCAACACTCGGTACAGGAAAATTCTGTTTTCTTAATTGTCGTGCAAAATTAGTTGCATCTGCTGAAGATTCAAACATTAATATAGTTTGTTTTTCTTGATCAGTTATAGTATGAATACCCTCATTATCTGTTCCAACATTGTAGAGAAGAACATAAACAGTTTGAGGTAACTGATTAGAGGATTGCTGCTGAAAATACTGAATCAAAGAAATAGCTAAATCTTGCGGATTAACCTGTAAATTCTGTAAAATTCTCGCTGTACTTTCCCCTTCTTGAATAATTCCAATCAGTAAATGTTCTGTATTAATAGATTCATGTTCTAATTGCCGCGCAATTGAAACCGCATTGTTTAAAACCAATTTTGCCGATTCTGTAAAAGGAAGTTCTACAGTAATCATTCCTGAACCCCTTCCTAGAATTTTTTCAACTTCAATCCGAGCATTTTTTAGTGTTATTCCCTGCTGTCTTAAAACTTGTGATGCAATTCCTGTTGCTTCACCGATTAACCCTAAAAATATAAACTCTGCCCCTACAAAATTATGCCCCAAGCGACGCGCTTCCTCCTGCGCTAACATAATTACCTTAATCGCTTGGTCTGTGAACCGTTCAAACATAATTTAGACTCCTTATCACTTCTAAACCACGAAACTTACCAGAACTACAACACCTTGATCTGCCATTCCGCAAAAAATTGGACATAATTGAATGAGGACTATGATTGTTAGGATTATGGCGCGATTATTACAATTATATCCCAGAGATGATAGGCAAAAACAATCATAGTCAGTCAAATAATCAAAAAAAATCATAGTTTAGACAGGATTGGGTACGTTGTTCGTTCATGGGTTGAGAGAGGGTTGAACAGGATTATTCTTGATTATATTGAAAAAAAAGGAATTTTGCCTAAATCATGAATCATTTAAGAATCTCAATGTTAAGATAAAATGAGAAAACTAACTAGGATAAATACCATCATGACAACACCAACTCAACAAATGCAATTTCAACCGATTTTTGTTGAAGGGGATGAAACCGAAATTATTCCTCCTGAAGACATTGCCGAAAGTGACGCAGCTTGGCAAGATTATTTAACAGGAAAAGATCAGGGAATCTCTTTAGAAGAACTTGAACAAGACTTATGGGGAGAAAACCTTGAGTGAGTGGCGTTTTCTTATTTTAAAACCTGCCCAACGCTATCTAAAACGGTTGTCTAAAACTGATCAAGAGCGTATTATTAAAGGATTAAAATCTTTATTAACCAACTCTGAAAATGCGGATATTAAGCCCCTTAAAGGAAGACCAGAATTAAGATTACGAATAGGAGATTATCGCTGTTTATTTTTTATAGATCAAGAAAATCGAATTTATATTATTACTCAGATTGGTACTCGCGGAGATATTTACAAAAAATAAAATAAATCTTTCACTCTATCCCCTATCAACTCCTAATTTTCCTGTAATATTCTGGATTCATCGCCATCATTGCAGGATAATAGCTGATTAATGAGGTTTAGATAAGCTTGGGTGCGTTGTTCGTTCATTGTCTGTACTATGATTTTTGTGATTATATTTATGATTGAGGAAAAGGAAGAATAATATAGCGAATTATTGTTCCGAGTAAAGCCGTTCCCAAGATTCCAATTAACGTCCAAATTTGTGCTTTTTGAGAGCCTTTTATTTCCTTTGTATCATCTTTTAAACTTTCAATATCTTTTTCTAAACCATCGACTTTTTCCTCTAATCTAGCTTGTCCAATTTCTAGACTATTCAGACGATTATCAAGTTTTTCTAGTTTCTGATTAATTTCACCTAAAATTTCTTTGAGATCTTGTTCAATCGTAATTGACATCTGATGATTCTCCTAATAATGATGGTTATCAGTATTATTGTATATTTTGTCTCAAGTGCTTGTCAACGATTACGCCTCATTTTCCCTTCCTGCTTCCCTGTATTGTTGCGCTACAGCTACCATTACCTCAACCAACCCCCGATCCAACAATTCCTGATTTTTCTGTAATATTTGGGGTTCATCGCCTTCATTACAGGTTAATAATTGATTAATGAGGTTTAGGTAAGCTTGGGTGAGTTGTTCATTCATAGCGTTGTAAATGGTGACGGTTAATTCAGTTATAAGCGATTCATCGGCAATCATCAAGAGTTGGGGATTGGTGGTAAGGTTGTCAGAAAAGCGATCGCGCTGTAAGTTACAATTACGATAATTAAGCAACTTCAAGTTCATAATGTAAAACAAGTAACTCATCTTCTTTTAAAAGAGCTATAGCATATTCCCGTCCTTGATTATCAGAAAATTCCACCAAATATTGCTTTTCTCCGTTTCGTTCATATACTTCCACTACCGTTCCAACTTGTCCACTTGGTAAGCTTTCTATAGACTCATATTCTGGTTCAACTAAAGTTAATCTTTCCTTAGTAACAGGATTGGTAATAGCCACAGTATCTAAAATTAAAATATTTTTCATATATTGTCACCTAATAAATGCAGAAATAAGACGAGGATTAGAATTAGTCGAAGTGAGTTCCCAAATAGTCCGAAGTTGCATTCCTTGCCGATCTGGTATAGTCCAATCTACCTTAAACTGTTGACCAAATTCTGTCTGTGCTTGCTGAACGACTTCACCTTCAATTGCTGCTAGTTGAATCATTGATAGTAATAATTCAGCATTTTCTTGAGTTATTCCTAAACGGGACTTGAAAACTCTAGCTTTGTTTTTACCGCTAGAATGTTCTGGATTTAAACAATAGTTGATTAACTTTTCCATAGCAATTTCTGCCTGTTCTCCGTTAGGTAATTTCATGTCTTTACAGTATCATTTGAACTAAGTTGCCTGAGGACTATGATTAAGGATTACCTGAAATAACGAATCTACCAACTGCTACTAAAAAACCTCCCACCGCAGTAATTAAAATACCAATTATTGTCCAAATTTGCGCTTGTTGTGATCTTTTAATTTCTTTGACATCTTCCTTAACAGAATTTATTTCTCCTCTTACAGAATTTATTTCTCCTCTTACAGAATTTATTTCTACTTTTAATACTTGTCTTTCGCCTTTAGCTTCTGTTAGCTGAATTTTTATATCTGTAACATCTTTTTGGACATTTTCTAGTTTTTGACTAATTTCTGTTAGAATTTTTTCAAGACTTTGTTCAATCATTACTGACATTTATTTTCTCCCCTAATCAGAAAGATTATTAATCATTATAGTCGATATTCAGAGAACTATTATCCTTCCTGCATCCCTGAATTTCGAGGCACTTACTGCCGATAAAAAGGTCAAAGATGACAAAGATTAGATTTATTTTACCCACGGCGATCGGGAAAGTAACCATCAGCGATCGAGTTACCTCCCCCATGGTAAGAGAAGTTTTACCCCCAACCAAATCCGGGCAATAGACGTTTTTTCAATTGTTGCATCGCTTGTTCCGTAACATCCCGGTATTTTAAATCTCCCACGAGAATACGTCCCATCAGTTGACCGGCGATCGGGCGTTTAACGGCGATATTATAGGCGATTTGGGTAAATTGATAGAATAAACCGGCTAATTTGGCCGCTAAAGCCATATCTTCCCCCCATTCTTCCCGAATTATCCGACTATAGTTCGCTAAAGCGCGATTATCCCCGGCTAAAGCTCGATCGATCGCCTCGGCTGCCTTAACTCCCGTCAAAATTGCCGGACGGATACCCTCACCGATAAGAGGATCGAGAATCCCCGCCGCTTCTCCTGTAATTAAGGCATTTTGGGCGTGTAGCGGTTGATTTCCGTTCCAAAGGGCTAAAGCATACTCACTATAGCGATAATCCTGTAAATTCCAGCCCTTTTGACGGGCATAATTTAACAGTTGTTTTTTCAGCTCCTCGGATTTGATGCTGCCCTTAAAACAACCACCGCTAATTGTGTAACCATTAGACTTGGGAAAAGCCCAGATATAACCATTTTTTAGGGAACCAAAATCAAAAAAAGCTTTTTGGGGTGGAATAGTCGCTTCTGCGTTAGTAATTTCCAGAGCAGCACCGATCGCTTCGTTTTTCGCCGGTAATCCCAACCAGCGACTGGTATTGCCCCTAACACCATCGGCAGCAATCAGATATTTACCTGAAAATGTTCCTTGGGATGTGGTAACTTGCCAGTGATCTTGGATGAATTTGATCTGGGTAACTTCGCTGTTATCTTGGATGGTTGCCCCGACTGCGATCGCCTGTTGCCCTAAAAAATCATCGAAACGATCCCTTTGTACCATCCACATCGGTTCTAGCATATTTAACTTAGTGGTGACGGTATCCCCCTGTTTCCAAGTAAACTGTACTTGCGTGACGGTATTCTCGATCACGGGGGTAAAGTCAAAATCAAACCATTGCTTAATTGCCGGGGATACCCCACCACCACAGGGTTTATAACGGGGTAATTTCGCTTTATCGAGGATCAGGATCGAACGTCCCTTTTTAGCTAGATGATAACCCGCCGTCGCTCCTGCTGGCCCCGCACCGATGATAATACAGTCAAACATTTGTACTAATTTAAGTCGTTGAACAAATTTATAGACAATTTACGCTATTTTGGGCAACTTGTGTTGAGTCTGGTTTCTTGTCCCTTCCTCAGGCGGTTGAGCTTGCCTCTCTAGTTTCTAGCTGATTTATCCCCCAATGTCCAAGAGAGCCTAATCTCTGGCTTTTTTGGCTAATTGATCAATTATCTTCACCTGATCAATCGTATAATCAAAAAAACTATAACGGCTCGATTATGTCATGAAAATTGTTTCTATTAAAATAACCAACTATCGTATGTTTAAAAATATACACATAAGAGATATTCCCCCTTTTTGCGTGATTATTGGAGCTAATGGGACAGGAAAATCTACCCTATTTGATATTTTTGGTTTTCTGCGAGATGCCCTTAAAAACAACATTCGCCAAGCTTTACAAATTCGGGGCGGTTATAAAGAAGTTATTACCAGAGGTCAAGAAAAAGAAGATATTGAAATCGAGCTGCAATTTCGGATGAAAATCTCAGATACAGAACGTCTGGTTACTTATATACTCAGAATTGGACAAGAGGAAAATCGCCCCATGATCAAACGCGAAATACTTCGCTATAAACGGGGTGAACACGGTGCACCTTTTCATTTTTTAGATTTTCAACGCGGTCAAGGATATGCTATCACCAATGAAGAAGATTTTAGTAAACCAGATAAAGAACTCGATCGAGAAGAACAAAAGCTAGAATCTAACGATATACTAGCGCTCAAAGGATTAGGACAATTTCAACGTTTTAAAGCCGCTACTGCCTTTCGTTCTCTGATTGAAAATTGGCACATTTCCGACTTTCACATTAGCGAAGCTAGAGGAAGTAAAGAAATATCTTACGCTGAACACTTATCCCCCACGGGTGATAATATGGCAACAGTTGCCCAATATATTTATCAACAATATCCCCAAATTTTTCAGCAAATTCTCGAAAGAATGAAACAACGAGTTCCGGGTATTTCCTCTGTGGAAGCCAAAGAAACCGAAGACGGTCGCTTGATTTTACGTTTTCAAGATCAAGCATTTAAAGACCCTTTTATTGATCGCTATGTTTCTGACGGGACTATGAAAATGTTCGCTTATTTAATATTACTATTCGATCCGAATCCTCATCCCCTACTCTGTGTCGAAGAACCAGAAAACCAACTTTATCCTACTTTATTAAAAGAACTAGCCGAAGAATTCGCTCACTATAGCTATCGGGGGGGTCAGGTATTTGTTTCTAGCCACTCCCCCGATTTTCTCAATGCGGTTCCACTAGCTAGTATTTTCTGGCTAATTAAATCCCAAGGTATCACCCAAATCCATAGGCCTACCGATAGCGAAATCCTCAAAAACTTAGTAGCAGAAGGCGATTTACCCGGCTATCTTTGGAATCAAGGCTGGTTTAAAGGAGTAGCGCCATAATGAACTATAATATCGTATTTTTGCTAGAAGAGTCATCTATAGAAAATGTGTTAAACGAACTTTTACCTAAAATTATTCCCCCAGAAATTAGCTATATATGTATTAGTCATCAAGGTAAACAAGACCTAGCCAAATCTATTCCTAAAAAACTCAAAGCTTTCAAGAAATCTAGTCCCAATACCAAATTTATTATTGTTCACGATCAGGATTCCCACGATTGTCAAAAACTCAAAAAAGAACTAGGGGAAATTTGTCAAAATGCCAGTGATGCTCAAGTATTAATTCGGATTATTTGTCATGAATTAGAATCTTGGTTTCTGGGAGATTTAGCAGCGGTGTCCAAGGCGTATAATTTAAATAGTCTCGGTCAAAAACAAAATAAAAGTAAATACAGAGAACCAGACCAGCTTAACTCGGCCAAACAAGAATTTAAAAAGCTAGTGAAAGAGTATTATGCAGGAACCCACTCTAAACAGATTGCCCCCCATCTTTCCCTAACTGAAAATAAATCCCGTAGTTTTCAAACTTTTATCCAAGGTATCAAAAATGTTGTGGAAATGATACAACGTCCCAATCCGAACTAGAATAGACCTCGACCTAATATAATTAAAAGCCTGTAAGCTCCTAACTAGGGTTTGCTGAATAATGGTAAAACCCTTTTAAAATAAGGCTTTTGACCTGTTAAAATCCGATGTTCATGCTGCGAAAATCGGATTGGGACCATCAAAAACCTGGCATTATCCGACCGACTCCTGACGACCGACTCCTAACCCCACCAACAAACTTTTTGCCGCAAACCCTAACTAGAGTTGGCTGAAAAAATCTAAAAATCTTGTTGGATAATATCTTTAGGCTTTTTTAAAATCAAAAAGTGTCGGCCCTGGGAGTGAGCGGGGGGAAGATTTAGGCATTTTTGCGCCCAAAAATATTCCCCCCGGCAGAACCGAGGGGAAAGTGGGGAAAAACCGCTAATCTAGCAGTTTAAGGCTAAGTCTTGGGATTCTTTTTTCAAGAGATTAACGAGGTTTTCGTCACCATTCTCTTGAGCGATTTGTAAACGACGTTCCAGACGAAGACGAATATTGTTCAGATGGACGTTAGAAAGGGTTTCCTCTTGGACGACAATAGGGGGTTTGACAACCGGTAACGGACAAGTGTTGGGGATGACTTGTCCGGCAAGATGAGGACGGGTGCTGTAGGCAACTCCACGATACTGACGATGCAGTTTCGGCTCTAATTGGAGCATATGGCGAGGATAATGGTGATTCCAGTGTTGACCTCGGTATTTACCCCCGATATCTCCAGTATTCATCTCCAAGGGGAGAGAATCCCCTTCGTACTTAACTCCTCGATAGGCTAACGTCATATCACCGACTCCCTGCAATGCTTTAAAGTGACTTTAATCCCCCTTGTCGCCCCTATATAGGGACAACAAGTTAGAAGATTTTATTTATTATTCTGTATCTATTTTTAGATTTTGCTAGGTAAATTGAAAAAACTTTATAAAAATTTAATATTTTCTAGCTGGCTATAGTATCCTTTTCTGGCTGGGTTTGGTCGCCCACCAAAGGAGCCTCTAGGGGTTTGAGGATTAATTTTGGTTGCTCGTCCTCATCGATGAGATGAATTTGAATTTGCGGGCCAGAGGTGGCTAAACGAACCACCATACCATCGACGACGGCGGTTTTCTCGATCGGTTTGCCATTGACAAACGTCCCATTTGCCCCTAAATTTTCCAATTCCCAATTATCGCGATCATTATGGCGGATTTCTAAGTGCCGCCTCGAAACCACAGCACTATAGAGAACTACATGATTATCCAGCGCCCTGCCGATGAGAATGGTTGATTGATCATTGTCAAATTGCCAATGTTGTAGGGGCGTGGCTTGACTGGGGTGTAAAAGAGTTAAAGTGATCACGGTGACTATTTGCAGCACGATAGGGGCGGTGGACAGGGTAAATCTTATTTGCTGTCAAGATTCATCCTGGCCATTAAGTCTTAAGTCCTAGTAATGAAAATCTCTAGTTACTTGACTAAGCCTTTTCTTTCTATTGTCTCACACTTTCCTGTTCCCTCTGAACCGACCTCCCCCAGAAAATCTAGCCACTTCGCCCTAGTATTAATAAAACTGATGGGGTATGATTTCCACATTCTGAGCAATTTTTAACCTCTTCAGGGATAAGATAGTGCTTGTGTCACCTAAACATTGATCTATGAGCGGCTTGATTATAAAAATAATCTTGATATCGGCTTTCATTTCCCTGGGAATTAAATATCTTGCCCCTTTATTATCGATCGCTCCCAGTCCTCTTAACACTTTAATTCTGGTTTTTACTCCTTTTCTGCTCACGGTTTTTGCCCTCTGGAGACGGACAATAACTGATTAGGAATTTTTCTCCTTACTCATCATGACTTTTGGCAGCAGCCTCGGTTTAGTTCTGTTGGTCTTTTGTCTGTTGATTCTCTGGCAGATTCGACAGATTCTCTTATTATTATTGATGGCGATTCTTCTGGCTCAGATTTTAAATTTGGCTGTGACTTGGTGGCATCGTCATCACCTCAAGCGTTCCTACGCCCTAATTATCACTCTTTTTGGCTTCTTTATTGGTATTATCGGTATGTTTGTGGGGATTATACCCGCTTTAGTCCAACAATTTCGCCAATTATTTAGTTTATTACCCCAAGCTATAGAAAGACTCTGGGGACAAGTCCATAGTCTTGAGGATTATCTCGATCCTAGTCTGGCCAGTGTCTTACCGGACTTTAAAACACTGCTCGCTCAATTACAACCCCTGATTAACCAAATTGCTGGCCGGGGTTTAAGCATTTTTTACGGTACTTTCGGCATTATCCTCAGCTTACTGCTAATTGTTGCCCTGGGCTTGATGATTCTCGCCGATCCTGCCGCTTACCACCGTTGTTTTCTGCGTTTATTTCCTGCTTTCTACCGTTCTAGGGTACGATCGATCCTAGAACAGTGCGATCGAGATTTAAAAGCTTGGCTGAAAGGGATTTTCTGTCATATGTTGATTATGACCTTGGGCAGTTGCCTGGGTTTATCCCTGATCGGCATTCCCCTCGCTTTTTCCCAATCTATTCTCGCGGGATTTCTCACCTTTATCCCCAACCTCGGGCCAGTTTTAAGCACGATTTTACCCTTTTCTATCGCCCTTCTGGAAGCTCCCTGGCAACCCTGGGCGGTTTTACTACTCTACAGCAGTATTTATCTGTTAATTCAATATTTCGACCGTCATTCACCGCTGCCCATTTTAACAGTGCGGTCGCTCAAGCTCTTACCCGCTTTTACCCTGTTGACCCAGTTGTTTTTCGCCTCGATTTTTGGCTTTTTAGGGCTATTTCTGGCGGTTCCCCTGACGCTTATCGGTCGTATTTGGCTAAAGGAAGCTTTGATCGAGGATATTCTCAATCATTGGCAGACCGGGGATAAAAACTTTTAAACTGGGGATCTAGGATTCGAACCTAGGAAATGGCGGGACCAAAACCCGCTGCCTTACCGCTTGGCTAATCCCCATTGGACAGACCTTTTTAATACTAGCATTTATCTCCCCGGTTTTGTCAAGAAGTTTATAAAAATTTTTTACTTAGGGCTTGCTGAATAAATCTAAAAACTTTGTTGGATAAGGCTTTTAGACTTTTTTTCCCTCAAAAAGTGCCGAACCTGGGAGTGATCGGGGGTAAAATTCCGGGACTTTTTCCCTGAAAATTAGGTAACTGACTACCTCAAAATCGGTAAAACCCTACACCCTACACCCCACACCCCACACCCTGCCCTTAGCTTAGAGGGATTAAGGAGAAAAATCTATGGATAATAGCGCACAAAACTGGTACATTGTCCAGGAAAATACCGGAATTTGTCAGATTATAGCCCTAGAAAACGGAAAAACCCCAGTCAGTGGTCAATACTGGGGTCCTTTTGCCGAGCGGGGAGAAGCGATCGCCCGTCGGGTGGGTTTAATTCGAGCGGGCAAATGTCAACCTATTGTTTAGCGGTATTGGTGGGCGTTTTTTTGCCTTCAGTGATTTCTTTTTCCAAGATTTCAAAAGCCTTCTTGAATTGAGGATCCTGGAAGGTTCCCACCCGCTCCCGTTCCTGTTGAAGATTTTTGCGATCTTCCTCGCTCAGTTCCGACTCCACATCCGGATGAATACCATCTTTATTGATGTCGCGTCCTTTGGGGGTGAGATACTTGGCAATCGTCACCGCTAATCCCGAACCGTCACTGAGACTGCGTACCGATTGCACTAATCCCTTACCAAAGGTTTTCGTACCGACAATAGCCGCCCGATCATGATCCTGTAAAGCCCCGGAGAGAATTTCACTAGCACTGGCGGAACCCCCATCGACGAGGACAACCAGCGGTTTATTAGTCAAAGCTTGATTGTTGGCCCGTTGACGTTCCGTCACCCCTTTGCGATCGACCGTAGAGACGATTAAACCATCAGGTATCCACATCCGAGCGATTTCGATGCTGGCGTAGAGTAAACCGCCGGGGTTAGAACGCAGATCGAGAATATAACCTTTCACCTCTTCGGTTTCCAATTCGCGAATCGCTTGACTCATATCGCCACTAGCTTGGGCGCTAAATTGATTAAGACGGATATAACCGATTTTACCGATCGGGGTGTTTTCCGTGTGGGCGCGCACCGGGTGAATTTCAATTTTGGCCCGGGTAAGAGTCAATTCTTTCTTCTCCTCACCCCGTTGAATCGTGATCTTAACGCTTGTCCCCACTTTGCCGCGGATCATGCTCACCGCTTGCTCCAGTTCCATGCCTTCGGTAGATTTACCATCGATAGAAATAATCACATCTTTAGGCAGCACACCAGCTTTAGAAGCGGGAGTATCTTCAATGGGTGAAACCACGACTAACTGCTTAGTTTTCTCATCTTTGGTCAGTTGAATCCCTACCCCGGTCAATTCTCCTGATGTATCGATCTTCATATTGTTAAACTCTTTGGGATCCATAAAACGGGTATAGGGATCATTGAGAGTTTTCAACATCTCGCGGATAGCGGTGTATGCTTCCTCTTGATTTTTGTAGGAACGATTTAAATACTGATTGCGGATGGCGTTCCAGTCCGATTGATTAAAAGTGCCATCTAAATAAGTGCGGTTGATGATCTGCCAAACCTCATCAACGGTTTCCTTGGGACTTTCCTGAAAAAAAGCTTGACTTTGAGAGAGACGGAATCCCGCCCCCGTGACGGCGACGGTAGACAGGACCACTGCTGTAGCACCGAGAACAAGTCCGCGTTTGTTGATAACCATAGGTAATTTTCAGATAAATTAGGCTGTTCTTGCCAGAACGCTCTTTCTGGCTGACCGTCGAAATATCTTGGCAAAAAGGAGCGTTTAGGTTTCCTGGAGACAGACAAAAGAACGCCTGTAGACTACTACTGTTATAACATTGATTATCTACTTCTTTGTCAAACTGGTTATTTGAGTAGCGATCGAGTTGCCAGCAGCCCACCTCGCGACCTAAGATAACAGCAAAACTGTCCCGGATTTTCCCTATGAGTGATCAAATCCTTTCTTCCCTCTCCCTGGAACAAAAACGACAAAACCTGCGCCACCAAAGGCGATCGAAGGTGTGGCAAGCCTTGGGTCGCTTTCTGGTGGTTAGTGGTTTAGCGACGGGATTAGCTTGGGGGATGACTTCGCCCTATTGGACAATTACCAAGGCCGGACAGGTGGAAATCGAAGGCACGGAATTAATGTCGCCCGAGTCGATTCGTGCTTGGCTAAAATTAAGCTATCCTCTGTCTCTCTGGGAATTACCTACCCATCAATTGCGAGAAAAATTAGCGGCTATTCCCGCTATTGCCGACGTTAAGATCGAGCGGCAATTATTACCCCCGAAAGTGATTGTTTCTATTCAAGAAAGAAAACCCGTTGCCCGTTGGCGTTCCCATCAACAGCAAGGCTTTTTAGATGCCTCGGGAACGATAATTCCTAAAAACTATTATGGTCGAACTCTGCCCAAAACCCAATTACCTAGCTTAGAAGTGCTTGGTTACGACCGACAATATCAACAACAGTGGCAAAAAATTTATCCCTTAGTTGATAACTTATCGATTAAAGTTACCGCCATCGATTGGCGCAATCCTAGTAATCTTGTACTAAAAACTGAACTGGGACAGGTCTATTTAGGTTTTTATAAAGATAGATTGCCCGAAAAATTAACCGCTCTCGTACAATCGCGGCAATTGTCATCCAAGATACCTCTAGCGCGAATTCTCTACATTGACCTGAGCAATCCCGATGCTCCCACTGTACAATTAAAACCGCAGCCAGCCCCTATCGTTGCCAAAGTAACGGCAACTGGTAGGGATTAACTGGAATTGATCAGCAAATAACCGCAATTATTCCCTTTATGTATTGCCAAAAACCCCAAATTATGATTTTCTGAACCAGAAACTGATAATGTAGATACTGGAACAGACATAATATTAGTGATAGTGTTAACATTGCATCTCTAATTCATCAAATCAATAACAGAATCTTGTACTAAGAGTGTTCCAATTCCAATGACATCGATTAATGAAATCGTTCCCACCTATCCCAATCTGAACAGTAACGATTATGCCAGTTCAGCTATGAGCGAAGATAATCATTACTCTCAGAATAATGCTGGAGTATTATTTACTCGCCCCCATGAATCACAGATGACACCCCGAGAAGAAAGTCGTAGTAATCGCATCGTGCCAAGCAATGTCGCCAAGATCAAGGTGATCGGGGTCGGCGGTGGGGGCTGTAACGCCGTTAACCGCATGATCGCCAGTGGCGTGACCGGAATCGAATTTTGGGCAATTAACACCGATGCCCAGGCCCTGGCCCATTCCTCCGCCCCCCAGAGGTTACAAATCGGGACAAAATTAACCCGCGGCCTAGGGGCGGGCGGCAATCCAGCGATCGGACAGAAAGCGGCGGAAGAATCTCGGGATGAAATCGCCCAAGCATTGGAAGGAACCGATCTAGTCTTTATTACCGCCGGCATGGGCGGCGGCACGGGAACGGGGGCCGCTCCAATTGTGGCCGAAATTGCCAAGGAAATCGGCTGTTTGACCGTGGGAGTTGTGACTCGTCCCTTTACCTTCGAGGGTCGTCGTCGCACTAATCAGGCCGATGAAGGAGTGGGTGGTTTACAAAGTCGGGTCGATACCCTGATTATTATCCCCAATAACCAGTTATTACAGGTAATACCCGCCGACACTCCCCTACAGGAGGCTTTTCGCGTCGCTGATGATGTGCTGCGACAAGGGGTACAGGGGATCTCGGATATTATCACTATCCCCGGTCTGGTGAATGTGGATTTCGCCGATGTGCGGGCAGTGATGGCCGATGCGGGTTCGGCCCTAATGGGCATCGGCATCGGTTCCGGAAAATCTCGGGCTAAGGAAGGAGCGATCGCTGCTATTTCCTCGCCGTTACTGGAATCCTCGATCGAAGGGGCGAAAGGTGTAGTCTTTAATATCACTGGTGGTCAAGATCTAACCCTACACGAAGTCAATGCCGCCGCCGAAATTATCTATGAAGTGGTGGATCCCAACGCTAATATCATCTTTGGGGCAGTCATTGACGAGAAAATGCAGGGAGAAGTCAGAATTACCGTCATTGCCACCGGTTTTTCCGGCGATTCCCCCTCTCGTCCCACCGGTAGCAAGGTGGTGATCAATGCCCCCGCACCCAGTCCAGCACCCACTCCCGAACCACCAAAACTCCCGGGATTAGATATACCCGAATTCTTGCAACAACGTCGTCGTCAGATTGATCGCTAACCTCCTATGACTGCCATTGCCCTTACCATCGCCGGTTCCGATAGTGGTGGCGGCGCGGGAATTCAAGCGGATTTGAAAACCTTCGCCTTCCACCGAGTTCACGGCACCAGCGCCCTTACCTGCGTTACCGCCCAAAATACCCTGGGGGTCGAGCGCGTCGAGTCCTTAAGTCCAGAAATGGTGACGGCCCAAATCGATGCCGTGGTCGGGGATATCGGTGTGTCAGCGGTCAAGACAGGAATGCTGTTTAGCAGCGAGATTATTGAAGCAGTGGCCGAGGCGATCGAGCGCTGGCGTTTGACCAGTTTAGTGGTGGATCCGGTTATGGTTTCGCGGGTGGGAGCCAAATTAATTGATGATCGGGCTGTAGATAGTCTTTTTGATAGTTTAATTCCTCTGGCTTCGATTATTACCCCTAATCGTTACGAAGCACAGCTTTTAAGTGGCATTGAGATCAATAATTTTGAGGCGATGAAAGCGGCCGCCGAAATTATTTTCCAGAAGTCGGCCACACCCGTATTAGTGAAAGGTGGCGGCATGAAAGGCCGGCTGCGTGGGGTTGATATCTACTTTGATGGGGAAGAATGGGAAACTTTTAAGACCAGAAGCGTCGAAACCAATAATACTCACGGGACTGGTTGTACCCTATCGGCAGCGATCGCCGCTAACCTCGCTTTGGGTGATGACCTGAAAATAGCGGTGAAAAAAGCCAAGGATTACGTTACTAACGCCCTCGATCATTCCCTCGCTATCGGTCGCGGAACCGGTCCAGTGGGGCATTTTTACCCCTTAAAAGCCCTAAATTAGTCAATTCAAGACCACTACGCCGCGTATTTCCCCCCAAGTACCCCAGAGTTGCACTGGTCGCCCCTCGGTTCCCCTCTCGGTCTATCGAGAATTAGTCAAAGAATTGCAGGCCACTCAGATTTTACAATTTTCTCTCAGCACCTCTGAACGTCTTACAACCTTGATGAATTTGTCTAATTTCTTCTTTCATTTCTTAGGCTATTCCCAAGCGGGGTAATCCTTTTTCATGTACCCCCATTAACTTTCTTAATTCATTAAGCTCTCCATGGATAATATCCATTACATGAAAACGGTCATAGACGATTTTAGCTTTGGGAAATAATTCCTTTGTTTGATAATTTACCACTGTTACATTTGGTAAATCGAGGATTTGCTCAAAATTTATCCACATAACCCACCTCCTGTTCTGTATTACCATTATACCATCCTCATACAGAACCTAGAAGAGCCTAATTTTTAGTATATATAAGGATTGTACTTTAGCAATTTAAAGAGGTTACTTGTTGCTTTAGTAAGGATTTTAAGTCTTCTACTGACTCAGCAATATTAAGATTGGGGACTCCACTCATTGCCTTTTTACTGCATAAATTGTCCGGTTACTGAGTATAACATACTTTTTAAAAAATGGTATTACCCCTTAAATATTTCTACTTATGACCTAAGAGAGATGCTCCCGTATTTTCTTAAATGTATGGTAGGAGTATCTGGGAGCAAGTCACTTTTGCGAGTGCATAAATCTGACACTCGTGGGACAAGTCACTGAGCACCTAAGACAAGATTGTTGACTTCAAACAAAGGGAAAAAAGATGTTAAAAATTACTGCGGATCTATATTCTGGACGAGCGAATCCGGAGTGGATTATCAGCGATGAACAGGAAATTCGCGCTACCCTGCGGGAAATCGCTAATAATGCTAGTGTCATCGCTAAATCGGCACCAGCCAACGCTGGTCTAGGATTACGGGGATTTTTAGTAGAACCCCTCAACGATGAGGTGGGCCGCAATTACAATCTGCCAGAGAGTATTTATTTAGCGGCTGGACAATATGCTATCAGTTCTAAAGCTAATGCTATTGCGGAAAGACTGGTCGGTTTAATCAATAGTGCCGAAATAACCACCAGAATGACCCCTGAAGAAGAAGCTCTATCTTTAGATGCAGATCTACAGGGGTTTTTGCAGGAACAATTATATGTAGGTGAGCGCTTGACGCTCCTCGATACGGAAGGATTAGAATTATCCCCCGAAGCTGTCGAAATCCCCCTCGAAACCCCCAAGGCCGCCTGCCAATACGAATTGGGAGCTTATAATCCCAATTTCTGGAACAACAACGCAACTATCCTGCGGAACAATAACTGCTACAATTACGCCAGTAACAAACGCACCGATACCTTTGCCCAACCCGGACGCGGTTGTGGTAATATCTACCGCTCGCTCACCTGTGCGGAAGTGACCCGAGCTTCCCTGTGTGATGGCTTACACGTGCGTTATAATTGTTTCCCCGCCTCCGAAGCCCCTCGCTATCTGGTCGCCCTAGTTATAGCTCCAGGACGAGATTTCCACTGGTATCGACTGAATAAAGAGGGTTTCTGGAGTCATAAACCTGGTTCCACGCCGGTCAGAAATGTTGATAATAGTAACCGGGTGATTACAAATCCCGAAACCTGTAATCGCGGAATTTATACGCAATTTTGTGGCTATTTCTATACTTGTAAGAGCCAAAAAATTCGTTAAACGTTTCAACTCAGGTCAGTTAGATGGCTAAGGTAGAACCCGAGGGAAGGAGGGGAAAGGTGGCAGCAATTATGGTGATCGCCATCTCCCTCTTTTGCCTGCTCGGCCTAATAGTTTACACTCAGACAGTGGAGGCCATTGTGCAAGTAGAACTCGATATATTTAGTGGTCGTCCCAATCCCCATTGGACTCTTAACGAGCGCGATAGTCAGGAACTACTCCAACGACTGCAGCGTTTGTCCCCTACCAACGCCGGTGAACCTAGTGGCAATTTGGGTTATCGAGGGGTGATCCTCAGTAATCCCGAAGGTGCGATCGCTGGATTCGAGTGGATCGTTTGTTCGGATGGATTAGTGGTCGGATACAAGGGAGACTCATCCCAGAAGTTTATCGATGCCAATCGTAACTTGGAACGTTGGTTAGTACAAACTGGTAAGACAACTTTGGGGCCGGATATACTGCGCTCGCTGCCTCAAGAGTTCGGTGGTGATTTCTAGGCATATTTTTAGCTTTTCAAGAGTTGGTTGCCAGTATTTGATAAAAACTAGGACTTGTGCGCTACATTCTGGTAAATTCCCCCGCTATCTCTAACCCCGTGTGCAACTATAAAACTTCTTTCTTTCTACCCTAACTGTCCTTTGCCCGATTTGCTATAGTTTAATGCTTGAAATATCGATCATCGTCAAAAAAATCGGGTATCAAAGCTAATTCATACCCGAAGACTTTTCATCTCGATCGCTATCTTAGGCTTTCTGTTCCTGTTTAGATTTATGTAGGGGATCCATATAAATCTCTAAGCGCTTAAATACCACAGAAGAAAGGGTAGTTAAAACCAAATAAACTACAGCAACAGCGATATAAATCTCGAAAGCTTTATAGGTAGTGGCTACCATTAATTGACCTTGCCGGAATAATTCTTCAAAACCGATTACTGCCGCTAAACTGGTATCTTTAATTAGGGTGATAAATTCATTCCCCAACGGTGGCAACATCCGGCGAAACGCTTGGGGAAAAATCACCTCGCGCATGGTTTGCATCGGGGACATTCCTAAACTAGAACAAGCTTCCCATTGACCATTATCGATCGATTGAATACCGCCCCGCATAATTTCAGCTAAATAGGCCGCCACATTTAAACTTAGGGCAAATAGGGCCGCCGGTAAACGATCTAAGTCGATATTTAAGCCAATTTCTCGGAACAACCCGGGCAAACCAAAATAGATCAAGAATAATTGCACCAGCATGGGTGTTCCCCGAAAGAAATCCACATAGATGCGGCAAATTATTTTTAACCATTTGTAGGGAGAAATCAGGGCAATAGCCACTAAAGTTCCGCCGATTAACCCGAACAGAAAAGACAGAACCGTTAACAAAATTGTCCAAGGAACCCCTTTAAAAATCAGGTTATAGAATAATTCTCCCCAGTTAAAACTCGATTCCTGTAAATTCTTTAAAGCTGGGGCAACTAAAGGTAATTCTGGTGGTTTTTCTCCAAACCATTGCCGAAAAATAGCATCGTACTGACCACTTTCTATGACTCGACCGAGAGCATCATTAATTAATTGGAGATAGGGGGAATTTTTGGGTAAAGCAATGCCATAGAATTCTTCCGTTAATAATTCTCCAACTACCTTTACTCCCCGTAAACCCGCTTGTTTAATTGCATACAAAGTCACGGGTTTATCGTTAACTACCGCCTCGACTCGACCATTAATTAATTCCTGCAAAGCTAAAGCCGCCGAGTCAAATTGACTAACTCTTGCCCCCGGTATTTTTGTCGCTTCTAAGGCTCCCGTAGTTCCAATTTGAACGGCAATTCTTTTGCCTTTTAAGTCTTCAAAATTTTTAATCGTCCGATTATCTTCCCGAACAGCGATCGCTAAACCAGCCCTAAAATAAGGTCGAGAAAAAGAAATCGCTTGGGCGCGTTCGGCGGTGATGGTCATGCCACTAATAGCGGCTTCCACTGTTCTCGCTTGTAGAGCCGGAATAATGCCATCAAAGGGTAAATTTCTAAAGTCAATGTTGAGATCGGCTTCCTTGCCAATCGCCCGCATTAAATCGATATCAAACCCGGTTAATTGTCCCCCTTGTTGAAATTCAAAGGGCGGAAAAGTCGCTTCTGTGGCGACTCGAAAAGGATTAGGAGGAGTCTGAGAAAAAGCGGGAATAACACTTAATCCGATCGCCAAGACTAATCCTAACAAGGCAAAGATCCCTCTCAGCACCGCCCGCCCTCGCCAAAATTTAATCATTTTTTAAGTTTTACTCCTTGATTTTTTTGCTCAATTAAGCTAGAGACTCTGACCTACTTCTCACTTAAGGCAGATGTAGAGAGACTATTTGAGTATTATGATTATTACCTTTGATAAAATGTCGTCAAGGATACAATCTGGCAGAAACTAATCTCGATACCTTTATACAGAATGTAAAATTTTTTACGAGAGGATATCATGACCACTACTACCCCTGTGATTGTCAGTGAAGGTTTACGCAAAAGTTACGGCTCTTTAGAGGTACTTAAAGGAGTTACAGGCACTCTTTGTCAAGGGGATGTGGTATCGGTAATCGGTCCCTCTGGCTGCGGCAAAAGTACCTTTTTACGCTGTCTCAATCGTTTGGAAACAATTAACGGCGGCCGCTTGGAGGTGATGGGGATTGACATCTCTTCCCCGAAGTTAAATCAATCGGTCCTCCGCAAGTTACGCAGCCGGGTAAGTATGGTGTTTCAACACTTTAATCTTTTTCCCCATCTCACCGTTTTACAAAACTTGATGTTGGCCCCCAAGCAAGTGTTACACCACTCGGAAAACGAGGCTAAAGATACGGCAATTCATTATCTGGAAAAGGTGGGATTGGCCCCAAAAGCCGATGTTTATCCTGACCAGTTATCGGGAGGACAAAAACAACGGGTGGCGATCGCTCGCAGTCTCTGCATGAAACCAGAGGTGATTTTATTTGATGAACCCACTTCGGCCCTGGATCCGGAATTGGTTGGGGAAGTGTTAAACGTTATGCGTCAATTGGCCGATGAGGGTATGACTATGGTGGTCGTCACCCACGAAATGCAGTTCGCTAAGGAAGTCTCTAACAAGGTTTTGTTCTTCAATCAAGGTGTCATCGAAGAAGCAGCTGATCCCGACACCTTCTTTAATCATCCCCACAGCGAGCGTCTACAAGCTTTTTTAAGTCGCATCAATAGTAATTAGGGTCTGCTGAATTCAGGAGTCAGTATTCAGGAGTCAGGTTTTAGGTGTTGGGGGTTGGGGTTTTGGGGTTTTGGGGTTTTAGTTCAATTTCCCCACACCCCACACCCCACACCCTACCCCCACCGAAAAACTTTTTCAGCAGACCCTAATTAGGGTTTGCTGAATTCAGGAGACAGACTTGTATCAGTTATCAGTGATCAGATGTGAGTTTTCAGTTCACTGATTACTGTTTACTGTTCACTGTTCACTGAAAATACTCCCCACTTCCTCATCCCACTTTCCCACCAATTGTAAAGAAATGTTACAATTATGCTGTCATAACAGCTTACCATCTTGACAGGAGGGAAAGACAGTGGTTATAGTAAGGACACATACCCGGGTAAACCAATTTAGTGATATGCAAGACAAGCAAAAAGTCACACTGTACCTTCCCCCTGGAGTCCATCGTCAACTAAAAATAAGAGCCGCGATCGATGAAGAATCGATGTCAGGGCTGGTGGAAAAAGCGATCGCTTTCTACCTAAAATACCCCGACAAGGTAGAAGAAATCGAAGCCACCGCCTATGGCAAAACCTATCAGGTTCATGTCTGTCCCGAGTGTGATGCCGCCTTAGTAATAAAAGAAGATCGGCTAAGGTCAATCAAACGCCAGCCCGGAATAGTCGGCGACGAGTTCCCGCTCGAAGTTCCCGAACCCGTTGGTGCTCAAGGAACCGCAGAGGGAGAAGCAGCCTTAGTTCCCTGCTAAACTCTCGGTAGCCGCCCAAGGTCTAAACCGTTACCACAAATAGGGTCGATGTTATGAAAGAAGAGCTAGAAATTCTCGTCAAGGCTCAGTATCCCCTGATTTACCTCGTCACCTCCGAGGAGGAAAGGGCGGAAGAAGCCATCAGCAAAATAGCCCAACTAAATACACAACATCGACGGGTGTTTGTCTGGACTGTCACCCACGGCATGATCGAACAGGGTCAACCGCGCCAAACCAATCAACATAATACCGTGTCGCCAGAAGCGGCGATCGAATGGGTGGTGCGTCAACGGGAAGCGGGCATCTACATCTTCAAAGACCTGCATCCGTTCATCACTTCCGCTCCGGTCACTCGCTGGTTAAGAGATGCGATCGCCAGCTTTAAAGGAACTGAAAAAATCATTATTTTAATGTCTCCCCTGCAAGAAGTCCCCATAGAACTAGAGAAAGACGTAGTAGTTCTAGATTTTCCCCTGCCGGACATGGGAGAGTTAGATACGGTTCTCTCGCAACACCTAACCAGAAATCAAAATCGTCGTACCACCACAGAGGTCCGGGAAAAACTCCTGAAAGCTGCCTTAGGCTTAACCAAAGATGAAGCCGAAAAAGTTTACCGCAAAGCCCATGTAAAAGCGAGCAAATTGACGGAAGACGAGGTAGAAATCGTCCTTTCCGAGAAAAAACAACTGATTCGCCGCAACGGAATTTTAGAATACGTTGAAGAAGACGAGACCATCAACGCCGTCGGGGGTCTGGAAGAATTAAAAAAATGGTTAAAACAGCGCTCAAACGCCTTTACAGAAAGAGCCAGAGGTTACGGACTCCCCCAACCGAAAGGGATGCTAATTTTAGGAGTACCAGGCTGTGGTAAGTCCTTAATCGCTAAAACCACCTCGCGCCTCTGGGGTTTACCGCTCCTGCGCTTAGATATGGGACGGGTTTATGATGGTTCCATGGTGGGACGGTCTGAGGCTAACCTGCGTAATGCCTTAAAAACTGCCGAATCCATCTCTCCGGCCATTCTTTTCATCGATGAATTAGATAAAGCTTTTGCCGGTGGCACAGGATCCGCCGATTCCGATGGGGGAACCTCTAGCCGCATCTTCGGCTCCTTCCTGACTTGGATGCAGGAAAAAACCTCGCCCGTCTTCGTCATGGCCACAGCTAACCGGATTGAACGGCTACCGGGGGAATTTCTCCGCAAAGGGCGCTTCGATGAAATCTTCTTTGTGGATTTGCCCAATTCCGAAGAAAGACAAGATATCTTTAATATTCACCTGACTAAACGACGCTCCGACATTTCTCGCTTCGATTTGGAGCAGTTAGCCAAGGTATCCGATGGGTTTTCCGGTGCGGAAATAGAACAGGCGCTGATTGCCGCCATGTATGAGGCCTTCGCCCAAGATCGCGAATTCACGCAATTGGACATTATTGCGGCGATTAAGGCGACTCTGCCCCTATCTCGCACCATGACCGAACAGGTGACTGCCCTGCGTGATTGGGCCAGACAACGCGCCCGACCTGCTTCGGCCTCCGTCGCTGAGTACCAGCGATTGGAGTTCTAACAGACTTTCGCCCGCTCCCAACGGGATGAAAGGCTAGTTCTCAGGGACTAGCAATGCCTCGCAAAGCCGCTTGGCGGCACTCTTTAACTCTCAATCTGTTGTTGTTGATTCTTATCTACAAAGAGGAAATTCCAATGTCTCATTTTAGCACTCTCCGGACCAAAATCACCGATGCCGAAATCCTCAAAGCTTCTCTCCGCGACCTCGGCATTAGCGTGAAAACCGAAGCCGATGTTCGTGGTTACAACGGTCAACGGGTTCGCTCTGACATCGTTGCTGTTCTCGATGGCGAATATGATCTCGGTTGGTCTCGCAATACCGACGGCAGTTTCGATTTAATCGCTGACCTCTGGGGTGTAGCCAAAAAACACAATCAAACCGAATTGATCAACTCGATCAACCAAAAATACGCTGTGAACAAAACCCTATCCGAAGTGAAACAGCGCGGTCTGCAAAACGCTAACGTTAAGCTAGTCGTTCAAAGCTAATATTTACAGCGCGTTCCCAAGCCTAGGGGTTGACCAGTTCGGTTAACCCTTTTTTCTGTCTGTGGGGTATGTTAAGAATGGTAAAATTAACTTGACAAAAATGCTCCGACCCCAAGAAAGAACTAAACTCGATCCGACTCAAGACAGCGATTTTTATGCTTTTCCCCGCTTTGTCACCCACGTGGATCAGGGTTTTATCGATCAATTAACCGCTCTCTACCGAGAGATATTATCGCCGAATACGCGCCTTTTAGACCTGATGAGTAGCTGGGTGTCCCATTTACCGGAGGAGATGGAATTTGAGCATATCGAAGGTCACGGGATGAATGGGGAGGAGTTAGCCAAAAATCCTCGCTTGCATAGTTATTTTATCCAAGACCTCAATGCACAGCCAAAATTGCCCCTAGAGGATAGTTCTTTTGACGCGGTGTTAATCACGGTGTCGGTGCAGTATTTGCAGTATCCAGAGGCGATTTTTGCGGAACTGTATCGCATTTTAAGGCCCCATGGTCTGGTGGTGGTCAGTTTTTCCAATCGAATGTTTTATCAAAAAGCGATCGCTGCTTGGCGCGATAATAGTGATTTAGGCCGGGTGGCGTTAGTGAAATCCTATTTTCAATCGGTGGCGGGATTTAGGGAAGTACAGGCGATCGTTCGTCCTGCTACTACCCCCAGTTTCCTGCAAATGTTAGGAATTATGGTTGCTGATCCCTTCTATGCAGTGATAGGAAAACGCAGTTAAAATTCAGTACAAGATTACTGCCGTATTAACCCCCACTAATCTCCACTAATTTTTCACCAGACCTCAACAGATCTAACGCATCAAGTAAAGTCAAGCTGAGAATTTCACGCAACCGAGCATTCGATGTATTTCCACAAGTTAACCAAATGATTTGTGGGGGTGCTTGCCAACGTTCAACTAAATCTACGAAATCGCTATCCTTGGTCATAAATATAACGCTTTGGGCTTTTGCCGCTTCAAAAATTTCGGTATCTTCGGCATCTCTCAATCCAAGATCACGTAAAGTTACTGCGGCGATCCCAAATGTCCCTGTCATCCAAGTTGCGATCGCAGGCGACAAATGTGCATCAATCCAAATCGTTGTCAAGCAATTAAAACAGGGTGATTGAGTTTACATGAAGCGTAGGTAAGCGATGCTTTTAAGTCATCCATTTCTAGATCTGGTAGTTCTTCCAAAATTTGTTCAGCACTCAGCCCTGCTGCAAATAGATCTAAAACATCAGACACGCGAATTCTCATGCCACGAATACAGGGGCGACCACCACACTGTTTGGGATTTACTGTGATTCGTTCAAGTAATTTTGACATTTGATCTAACCTCCACAATTAAGTGTTTATCGAAAAGATTCCAGCCACAATTCCCAAAATAATTGGGGTTTGCGGCAAAAAGTTTTTCCTGGGGGCAGGGTGTGGGGTGTGGGGTGTGGGGTGTGGGGTTTTACCGGTTTTGAGGTAGTCAGTTACCTAATTTTCAGGGAAAAAGTACCTGAATTTTCCCCCCGATCACTCCCATATCCAGTACTTTTTGATTGACAAAAGGTCTAAAAGTCTTACCCAACAAGGTTTTTAGATTTATTCAGCCAGCCCTAATTCTTACCTAGAATCTTGTCATACTCGGAGTGGGAGCCAACCCAGAACCAAACTATTTTTTCTTCGTCTGACTTCTTAATTCCTAATGCTCGCCATCCAATGCCGACTCTGACTGACCAGATTTTTTCTCTTGGTTTCACCTCTTTGAACTCTAGGCTGGGGTGAAATGGATTTTCTTTCCAAATCTCGTAATTTTTCTTGGCTGTTTCTTGTACCCTTTGCGGCAAACTTAGAAAAAGTTGACGAAACCTCTTGGTTCTGGCTGACTTCATTCTTCCCCAAAGCCTTTATCTTCTGTTCTCCCCTCTTGTTCTTCTATCAGAGCTTCCTGTGCCATTGTTATTAAAGCTCCCAATTCCAGATCCTCGTTGGAAAGGCTTTTCTGCCATTTTAATTCACTTTCAATATCTTGCAGCAATTGTTGAGCAAGTTCATCTTGAAGATGCTCTGGCAGTTTCTGGATTTCTGTGAATGCTTTTTGCAATAGAGTAGTCATGTTTTGTTCATGTTTTACGGGTATTGAACTATTTTACTACTTTTTCTACTTTTGCCATCTAACGGTTTAACTCACCCGCCGTCAGTAGCTTTGGATGATATGATTAGTCTAGCATAGGGTCGGGTGTCGTGATTTGTTAGACACTTCTTACTTTTTGAAGCTGTACATTGCCTCCTTCAAAGACTTGAACGATCAGTTGATAACCCTCCATCAACGACATACCAATAAGGGGTTCTGAATCTGCTTCATCGATTGGAATTGTTAGAAAAACTCCATCCCAGACTATCGATGCTTAGTAAATATTAAAAACGCATTCGCTACCATCACCAAGAATAGCACGTCCTCGTCTTTTCCATTTCAGATTTAGCTGATTGATCAGGTTTGGTGGTAGTGAAAGCTAACCATTAAAACCTGTATCGATTTTCAAGATCAATCGCCACAAATTTACCGTTATTCCCCGCTTCAACTTGAGATTTTATCTGGTTTTCATTATCTAAATTGCTGGTTAAGACTAGAGAGGAAGTTTGAGCATTTGTAGTAATATTTCTAATATGCAGTTTAGATGCAGTACAGATGAGAACCTAGCCACGAGACAATTGGGATAGGAGAACCAATTTTACCCTAAAAAAAATAGTTGTGCTAGAATGGCGAAAAATTCTCGCAATTGATGATTATGTTAGCAGAATTAGCCGCCGCCGAAATCGCTAAAATCGCCTTTGAAGCTGTTATTGGTAAATTAACGGAAGGAGCAATGGATAAAGGTGTAGAATTGTGGCAAAAAATTAAGCAAAAGTTACAAAAGGAACCCACCGCAGCCAAGGTTTTAGCGGCAGCAGAACAAACCAAATCCGAGGCAATGATTGAACAACAAGTGGTTCCTTTTTTACAGGTAGAAATGCTCAAAGACCCCAATTTTGCCCAAGAAATCCAAACCCTAGCACAACAAATTATTACAATTAATCAGAATCAAACAGAAACGAAAACTCAAATTGGTACGCAAATTAACAAAGATATTAAACAACAATTGAACATTCAAGAAGTTAAGGGTGATTTAAATCTAGGAATCCCTCCTGAATGACTGGCGGATCTGCACCCAAAAGCAGACGCAATAGAAAATAATCGCAGTAGTCAAAGGAGTACTTTAAGGGGAGGAGATGCTCGAAAAAGTCTCGCCTATTGGCAAGGAAGGAAGGAGAAAATCACCCAAATTAAGCAGTTATTTAATGATAAAAATGTTGCGACGATTGGCATCAAAGGAGTTGGAGGAATTGGAAAATCTACCCTAGCCAGTAAAATTTTTGAGGAGGAAATTACCCTCGATCCTTCCCTAGGGGACGATGAAGATTTATTCCCAAAACGCCTTCCCTTTTGGTGGGAAGCGGGAAATCTGGGCGGATTTAGTGGTTTAGCTCGCCAATTCCTGACGGAATTTGGTTATCCCGTCCCCGAAAAAGAAATAGATTTACAGGAAGCTTTAATCAGACAATTGCAACGCCATCGCCACCTAATTATTATCGATAATCTAGAGATTTTATTAGGGGAAGATGGTTCTTGGAATAATGAATTTTATCAGCAGTTTTTCACTGCTTGGATAGAAAAAGGTGACACCAGCAAAATTATAGTCACCACCAGAGACAAGCCAAAACCTAAGGGTTTTAACCATTGGATCGAGCTAAAAGGTTTGAAACCTCCTGAAGGGGCGCAATTGTTAGCGGAATTGCGAATAACAGGGGATCTAGAGAACTTTTCTCAATGGGTGGGTGGTCATCCATTACTCCTGCGATTGGTGGCGGATTTACTCCTAGCAGAATTTCCGCAAAACCCCAGTTTAGAAAGGTTAGTGGATTTAGGATTAGGAAATTTATCGCAACTTTTGAGCGATCCGCAGGTGGTGGGGATCCATCGTGGTGAAGAGACAGTGGGAATTGCTTTAGTTTTAGATGCTAGTTTTCAGCGACTTAGCCAAAGACAGCAAGAATTATTCACTAAAACCAGCATTTATCGCCGAGAATTTGATTCTCCGGCAGCCAAAGCGGTGATGGATAATTACCCAGAGATCGAACTATCCGAGATCACGGCAGATCTGCGAGAATTACAGCGACGATCATTATTAGAAGAAAAAGAGGAAAATCGCCAGCGAATTTTTAGTTTTCAGCCTTTAGTTTGGGAATATGCACAATACAAAGCCGGCGATCAAAGGGAATTACACCAAAAAGCGATCGCCTATTATCTTTCTATTGCTCAACCCGACTCCTGGGAAATCCTCAACGATGTGCAACCTTACCTAGAAATTTTCTATCATCGCTATCAGTTAACCGAGTACGACAATGCTTTTGATATTCTCCGTGCTATCGATGATTTTCTCACCCGACGGGGTTATTATCAAACCCTAGCGGATTATTACCTTGAATTAGTCACTGTTTACCAACAACAGGAGGAGCAAACCAACTGGAAATATACCGCATCCCTCACCAGTTTAGGCAATGTTTACAATTCCCTAGGAGAATACCAAAAAGCGATCGAGTTTCATCAACAGTCCTTAGCAATCAAACGGGAAATCGGTGATCGGGGGGGTGAAGCGAAATCCTACGGTAATTTAGGCGTTGTTTACTATTTACTAGGAAAATACCAAAAAGCGATCGAGTTTCATCAACAGTCTTTAGCAATCACACTGGAAATCGGTGATCGGGGGGGTGAAGCGGCATCCTACAATAATTTGGGCCTTGTTTACAAATTCCTAGGAGAATACCAAAAAGCGATCGAGTTTTATCAACAGTCCTTAGAAATCACACGGGAAATCGATGATCAGGGGGGTGAAGCGGCATCCTACAATAATTTAGGCATTGTTTACGATTCCCTAGGAGAATACCAAAAAGCGATCGAGTTTTATCAACAATCCTTAGCGATCGAACGGAAAATCGGTAATCGGAAGGGTGAAGCGTATTCCTACATGGGTTTAGGCAATGTTTACCTTTCCCTAGGAGAATACCAAAAAGCGATCGAGTTTCATCAACAGTCCTTAGCAATCACACGGGAAATCGGTGATCGGGGGGGTGAAGCGTATTCCTACAATAATTTAGGCATTGTTTACGATTCCCTAGGAGAATACCAAAAAGCGATCGAGTTTCATCAACAGTCCTTAGCAATCTTTCGGGAAATCTTTGATCGGGGGGGTGAAGCGTATTCCTACATGGGTTTAGGCAATGTTTACAAATCCCTAGGAGAATACCAAAAAGCGAGCGAGTTTCATCAACAGTCCTTAGCAATCTTTCGGGAAATCTTTGATCGGGGGGGTGAAGCGAAATCCTACAATAATTTAGGCAATGTTTACCTTTCCCTAGGAGAATACCAAAAAGCGATCGAGTTTTATCAACAGTCCTTAGCAATCAAACGGGAAATCGGTGATCGGGGGGGTGAAGCGAAATCCTACAATAATTTAGGCAATGTTTACCTTTCCCTAGGAGAATACCAAAAAGCGATCGAGTTTTATCAACAATCCTTAGCAATCACACGCGAAATCGGTGATCGGGGGGTTGAAGCGAATTCCTACGGTAATTTAGGCTCTGTTTACGGTTCCCTAGGAGAATACCAAAAAGCGATCGAGTTTCATCAACAGTCCTTAGCAATCACACGGGAAATCGGTGATCGGGGGGGTGAAGCGAAAGCTTGGTTTAGTCTGGGACTTACCTACTATAAACTCAAGCGTATATCGGAAGCGAAAGAAGCATTTCTTCAGTCGCGGGAATTATTTCAAGCATTGGGGTTAGCAGGATATGTTCAAAAGTGCGATCAGGCAATTCGGCAATTAGAAACCCGAAAATATCCCTTAATCGTTGCTTTCTTTCTGGGGGTGGTGATGTTTCCTTTCGTTTTAATTGGGGGGATAATAGTGGCATTGTGGCGATTGTTAAAAAGATGGTTGAGGAAAGCATAATTATGGGTAGAATGGGTTAGGAATCTCTTATTTTTAACCTGAGTTTGACATCTGCTAATTTCCCCTCATAACTACCATAAAGTGAGAAATTATGGCAATATTTCTAAGGATTACCAGAAAAGAAAGAGCGCCACGCTGCCGTGCCGATGGCTCCTCCTAAAAGAATAATTAACGTCCAAACTTGATTTTTTTGGGTTCCTTCCACCTTTTCTAGTCTTCTATCCATCCCATCGACTTTCTCAGTTAGTTTTGCCTGTCCTACCTCTAGCTTAGTTAACCGTTCGTCGATTTTATCAAATTTCTGGTTAAAATCCTTCTGTAGGCTGTCAAATTTCTGGTTAAAATCCTTCTGTAGGCTATCAAATTTCTGGTTAAAATCCCTCTGTAGGCTGTCAAATTTCTGGTTAACATCCTGTTGCAAGGTATCGATTTTTTGGTTAACTTCCTTCTGTAGGCTGTCAAATTTCTGGTTAACATCTTGTTGGAAGGTGTCGATTTTTTGGTTAACTTCCTTGATGCTGTCTTTGATTTCCTTGAGGACGGATTCAAGAGTATAAGTAACGGTTTCGTTGGACATTTTGGTAACATCCCTGGGAGTAATGATAGTACAATAATTTTATCTTAATCCTAAATCCGGTTATTAAAGACTGATTACCTATTGCCTAGGATTTAGTATTATGGCAATATTTCTAAGGATTGCCAGAAAAGAAAGAGCGCCACGCTGCTGTTCCAATCGCTCCTCCTAAAAGGATAATTAACGTCCAAACTTGATTTTTTTGGGTTCCTTCCACCTTTTCTAGTCTTCTATCCATCCCATCGACTTTCTCAGTTAGTTTTGCTTGTCCTACC